>Ga0315545_1001319_pt1 | contig 24358 bp, 22 predicted proteins | sample SalMarSW160210MG_FD_203096 | JGI IMG/M metagenome (GOLD analysis project Ga0315545, IMG submission 203096) | Salt marsh sediment microbial communities from the Plum Island Ecosystem LTER, Massachusetts, United States - Salt Marsh Sediment SW1602-10 ...
GAATTCTGTCAATTATATAAAATCAGCGGAGCGACCTGCCCGCTCGTGCCTTGCAATGGCAGTCGGGAGCGACACCTTAACTTTAGGCACTTTAGATCACTTTAGGCATTTCACACTTAATTGGTTAAGCATTTTTCTGCCATAACAAGCACAAAATTTACAACTAAGGTACTAATACATTATAACCTGATTTATCAGATGGATCTTAATCACATAAATATTCTTATCGTCGGCCTCGGCATATCAGGAATTGCAGCAGCACGGTTCGCCCATAAAAAAGGTGCCTCTGTAACGGTAACGGATATGGCCGGTGAAAAAGAGCTGGGCGCTTATGCTCCCATAGCACACAAACTGGGTGTCAATATGGAACTCGGGAACCACAATATTGAAACCTTTGAACGGGCTGATCTTATCGTGGTAAGCCCCGGCGTTCCCCTTACAATTCTGCCGATAAAACGGGCCATAGCAAAAGGAATTCCCATAGTAGGAGAGCTCGAGCTTGCTGCAAGATATATCCGGGAACCTATTATTGCCGTATCCGGCACCAACGGTAAGACTACGACAACCGCGCTTTTGGGCAGCATGCTTGAAAAGTCGGGGTTTAAGGTCTTCGTTGGCGGCAATATCGGCAACCCATTGATCGATTGCGCAGACAAAAGAGAACCAGCAGACATTGTTGTGGCTGAAGTCAGCAGTTTCCAGCTCGATACCATCGATACGTTCAGGCCTCGTGTGGGCGTTCTGCTAAATATCACTGCCGATCATCTGGACCGTTATCCGGACTTTAATTCCTATGCCCGGTCAAAAGGTCGGCTCTTTGAAAATCAGCAACAAAGCGACAGCGCAGTTTTAAACGGTTCCGATCCGATCATCCACTCAGTAACCAAAGACCTTCGCGCCCGAAAGCTCATCTTCTGTCATCAGGATAATTCTCAAGCTAAATACAGGGAAAATGCGGTCATCCGCCGGGGTGATCCGCCAACCCCTGCCAACATAACGATTCGCATGAAAAAAAACCAAAAAATATCTATCGACCTTTCCGGGACAAACCTTCTGGGCCGGCACAATCTTGAAAATGCCGCCGCGGCATCACTGGCGGCCATTGCCGTCGGCGGGACCCCGGAAGGAGTGCAATCAGCCCTGAACGATTTTAAGGGGCTTCCCCATCGGACAGAATATATCTCGACCCTAAACCACGTGCATTTTTTCGACGATTCAAAGGCAACAAATGTTGACGCAGTAATAAGAGCACTTGAAACCTTCGGTGAACCCATCGTCCTTATTATGGGGGGCCGTAATAAGGGAGGAGATTTTCATAAACTTTTGGAACCGGTTCGACAACACATTAAAAAACTGATCGTAATGGGAGAGGCAAAGGATAATATAAAATCTGTTCTTGAGGAAGTTTGCAGGGAAAGAGTGCAAACCGCATCTACAATGGAAGATGCGGTACTTTCGGCATATCGTGCGGCATCGCCCGGTGATATTGTGCTTTTATCTCCAGCCTGTTCAAGCTTTGACATGTATAGCAGTTATGCTGAACGCGGAGAAGATTTCCGCCGGGTGATCGGCAATCTTAAAGAACCCTGAAATAAAATAAGCATGACCGAAAATAACCAAAAAAGCCGGAAGACTGGCGAACAGTCCTTCTATTACGATGTCAGGCTGTTGTTCCCGGTTCTTTTCCTGGTGGGTATAGGAATTGTAATGGTCTATAGCGCAAGTTCCGCCCTGGCCTTTAAAAAATTTGGAACCGAGTATTATTTTTTAAAAAAACAATTGCTTTTCGCTTTATTAGGAATCGTCGCCCTAATAATCTGCAGCCGTTTTCCATACCGGTTTTTTCGTTCTTTGACATATCCGCTCCTTATCCTGGCTCTGATTTTTCTTGCTGCAATTCTGATTACCGGGCTCGGATATTCGGCAGGAGGGGCAAAACGGTGGTTACGTCTGGGGAGTTTTTCATTTCAGCCCTCTGAATTTGCCCGTTTTGCACTGGTAATCTATCTTGCTCACTCCATGAATAAAAAAAAGGATGTGCTTAAGGATTTTTATGTGGGTTTTCTGCCACATATTATGATCCTTTGTATGTTTACCGTCCTGATCATTTTTCAGCCTGACTTCGGTTCAGTGATTATCCTTGGAGTTCTTACATGGGTTATGCTTTTTGTCGGCGGCGTTCGCATTTTGCATTTAATAACGTCATTGGTTTTGATAATCCCCATTGCATATTTTTTTATGGTCAGTGCTGACTATCGCTTAAAACGTATCATGAGTTTCCTGAATCCGTGGCAGTATTCTGCAAATGACGGCTACCAGATTGTTCATTCCCTCATGGCTTTTGGAACAGGAGGAATATGGGGCACAGGTATCGGGAAAGGCTATCAAAAGCTGTTTTACCTTCCTGAACCCCATACCGATTTTATCTTTTCGGTAATCGGAGAGGAACTCGGACTTTGGGGAGTCCTGATTATCCTGGGTCTCTATATACTGATTTTCTGGAGGGGAATCTTTATTGCCAGAAATTGTAAAGATTCATTCGGATCATTCGTAGCCATCGGGCTGACAACGGCAATAGGCCTCCAGGTATGCGTTAACATGGGGGTTGCCCTCGGACTCCTGCCGACCAAGGGACTTACCCTCCCTTTTTTGAGTTACGGCGGCACATCCCTGTTATTAAATATGGCATCAATAGGAATACTGATGAATATAGGAACCGCTAAAAAAGTTTTTAAAAGGCCTAAAGGTAATGGTCTCGTAAAAAGTTAAAAAACGATTTTCACGAACGTTTTAAGTTTTAGGTGTTAAGTTTTAAGCATCTGCTAAAACAGCTAATCTTAATATCCTAAAAGCTGAATCCTAAAACCTAAACTGTGATGAATTCTTAGTTTACGAATTCATCAGGGTTTTAATTCTGTTCAAATGACAAGCGGCAAACAGAACTTAGGGGCTTCGCCCCAATTGGAATAATGGAACAATGGAGTAATGGAATAATGGGTTTGAAGGAGTTTTTTACAATTACAATGTTTTACTTCCGCCTTTATCCCCAATATTCCAACATTCCAGCATTCCATTCTTCCATTCTGATGACATAAACAGGTTACTATTAATAAACCTGTATTTTCAAGAAGTTGTAGAATTTCCGAGACGTCAGTTATGGGGCAAAGCGACAAAAAAGCACAGATAGCAAGAGACTTTCGCTCATCTCGGGAGTCTTCGGGTCCCTTGCGCATTGTCATCGCCGGTGGAGGCACCGGCGGCCATCTTTTTCCAGGCATCGCCATCGCTAAAGAATTTATGGCCAGAAATTCGAACAACAGACTTTTATTTGTCGGTACCGGCAAGCCCTTTGAAACCAAAGCGTTAGCAAAAGCAGATTTTGCCCATAAACGTATTACATCAGAAGGAATCAAGGGCCGGGGACTATGGAACCAGGCCAAGTCTATCCTGAAAATACCTAAAGGGATATTTGAATCTGTCATGATCCTGAAACGATTCAGGCCGGATCTGGTCCTTGGTGTAGGGGGATATTCCGCAGGCCCTTTGGTTGCCGGAGCATGGCTTCTAGGCATTAAAATAGTTCTTCATGAGCAGAATATTTTGCCGGGAATTACAAACCGAATTTTATCCCGTCTTGCCGACCGGGTATATGTTTCGTTTGATGATATTCCAACCGGTTTAAGCCCTAAAAAAGTTCTTTATACCGGAAACCCTGTGCGCAGAGAAATTCTGCAATACCCAAAGAATCAAAAAGGCTTCGGAATTGACGATTCAGAGCAAAAGCGACATTTTGTGATCCTGATACTAGGGGGAAGCCAGGGAGCTCACAGCATAAACATGGCTCTTTTGGAAGCCATAGAAAAGATCAAAGACAAAGATAAGTTTTTCTTTATTCATCAGACCGGACTCAATGATGAAACAAGAGTAAAAAATGCATACGAACTGTATGGTATGTCCTACAGAGTTCAAGCATTTTTCAATGATATGGACCGGCAATATCAAAAAGCCGATCTTGTCATATGTCGGGCAGGAGCAACAACAGTGGCGGAAATCAAAGCTGTTGGAAAGAGCGCTATTTTCATACCGTTCCCTTTTGCTGCGGATAATCACCAGGTTTTAAACGCCCGTTCGTTGGAAAAAGCCGGGGCCGCCGAAATGATCCTTGAAAAAGATCTCAACGGCAAAGCCCTTGCCGAGCGAATTGATTTTTACGCCTCAAACCCGGATACGCTTCGTCAGATGGCATCCCGGGCAAAGGACCTATGTCGTACCGATGCAGCAACAGTTATTGTTGATGACTGCTACAAACTAATTAAACCAATAAAACCAGTAAGATAAAAATATATGTTTCTAAAAAAATACCATATCCATTTTGTCGGAATCGGCGGTATCGGGATGAGCGGAATTGCCGAACTCCTCCTCAATATAGGCTACAAGGTGTCGGGATCCGACAGCAGTATTTCAGACATTACCCGGCGCCTGGAAAACCTTGGCGGTATTATATTTAAAGGACATTCTGCCGAGCAAATCCACGGGGCGGATGTTGTGGTAACGTCATCGGCGATCGGCCCCGGAAACCCTGAGGTTGTCGCCGCCGGTCAAGCGTCAATCCCGGTAATACCCAGAGCCGAAATGCTTGCCGAGCTCATGCGTTTAAAATACAGCGTCGCCATTGCAGGCGCCCACGGCAAAACATCTACCACGTGGATCATCGCTTCTGTACTGGGTAAAGGCGGGCTTGATCCCACGGTGGTTATCGGCGGAAAACTCAAAAGCATAAATTCCAATGCACTTCTCGGAGAGGGAGATTATATCGTGGCTGAAGCCGATGAAAGTGACGGTTCTTTTCTGAAAATCTCTCCGACCATAGCAGTGGTAACGAACATAGATCGTGAGCATCTCGATTTTTACCGGGATTTGAACGCCATCAAAGAAGTCTTTTTAAGCTTTATTGACAAAATACCTTTTTACGGTCTGGCGGTCCTTTGCCTGGATAATGAGCCGATCCAGGATATTATCCCGAGCATCCAAAAACGTTTTACAACTTACGGAATGAGTACTCAGGCCGATTTCCAGGCCAAAGACGTGGTTTTTGAAGGGCTGAAAAGCAGGTTTCACGTCTATCATCTTGGAACAAAACTCGGAGAAATCGTTTTGAATCTTCCGGGCATCCATAATGTTTATAACGCCCTGGCAAGCATTGCAGTTGGAATTGAACTCAATATTTCATTTGATGTTATAAAATCGGCTCTGCAAAACGTGGAAGGTGTTCAGCGCAGGCTGGAGATTAAAGGAGAAAAAAAAGGGGTCACCGTTGTGGACGACTATGGTCATCATCCTACGGAAATCAAAATCACGCTGCAAGCCGTCAGGGAAAGCTGGCCCCACAGGCGGGTTGTGGTGGTGTTTCAGCCCCACCGCTATACCAGAACCCAGGCGCTCTTTGATGACTTTACAACTTCATTTTATCAGTCCGACCTGCTGGTGGTTCTTCCCATATATGCAGCCGGAGAAGAAAAGATAAATGGCGTAGAAGGCCGTGCTTTGTTTGAAGGAATTCGGAGTCATGGCCACAAAGAAATCGTCTATTTGCAAGATTTCGAAACAGCGGTTTCACATCTGATAAAAATCCTAAACCCGGAAGACATTCTTCTAACCTTGGGCGCAGGAGATGTTTGGAAAGTCGGGGAAATGGTACTGAAAGAATTGTAGAAATTCCGAGACGTAAATTATGGCTCTGTATTCTGATTCAATAAAATGGCTTAAAAGGCGTTTCGGCAACAATGTCAAATTTGACGAGCCCATGTCAAAACATACATCATTACGTGTGGGTGGCCCGGCACAAGCTTTTGTTGCTCCAGAAAATATTGAGGCCTTAAAGGCCCTTGTAAAACGGTCATGGGACAAAAAAATCCCATATCTGATTATCGGCAACGGCACAAATCTACTGGTCAAAGACAGCGGTATAAAGGGAATTGTGATCGTATTGACACAGTGCCTTAATACAATTTCTCAAACAGACGGCAACGCCGATGAGATTATTGTTACCGCCATGGCAGGTGCCCGCATGCAAACACTTTGTTCCTTTGCCCTGAAGAGGGGACTTGAAGGAATGAATTTTGCCATGGGCATTCCGGGTACGGTTGGGGGGGGAATTATTATGAATGCAGGCACATCCTATGGTTCCATGGAACGTGTCCTTGAATCAATAAGCATTCTGCTTCCCACCGGTCAGGTGCGCAAAATTAAAAAAGAAAAGCTCGATTTTGCTTACAGGAAAATTTCATGGAACAAAGAGCAAATAGATGTTCATCGCGGGCAACAGGTAATATTAGACGGCTGTTTCTGTCTGCACCCTTCGGACCCTGAAAAACTGAAAAAAGAGGCCCAAAAAATTTTAGAAACACGCTGGCAAAGACAGCCGAGAGGTCTGCCCAGTGCAGGATGTTTTTTTAAAAATCCCGTATCCGGAAAGACTGCCGGTGAGCTCATTGATGCGGCCGGACTTAAGGGAAAGTCGATCGGCGGAGCAAAAATTTCATCAAAGCACGCCAATTTTATTATAAACCACCATAAAGCATCCTCCGCTGATTTCCTGGAATTGATGGAACTTGTTGAAGAAACCGTATTAAAAAAGTTCAACATTAATCTTGAAAGAGAGGTTAGGGTTGTTGGGTCGTAAGCACATACGAAGTAACTATTATAAGAACAGCGCTGCCAAAAAGCGTAACAGAATTATAAGGCGTCTTATTTTCTGTGTTAAAACAGCGGGTGTAATCGTCGTTTTGCAGCTGGTTAGCTTTGTTTTTATTTTTAGTTACGACGTTTTAACACAATGCGACTATTTCAGGGCCGAAAAACTGGTCGTTACCGGTACGGACAGGCTCTCTGAAAAACAGGTCCTCGAGCAGACACAGATAAAAAAGGGGATAAATATTATTTCCGTAAACCTTTCAATGGCCAGAAAGCGACTGCTGGCACATTCATGGATCACCGAGGCTGAGGTCAGCAGAGATCTTCCCTCCGGAATAAATATCAAAATAAAAGAACACAAACCGCTTGCCATTCTCGACCTTGGCCGCAAATTTTTAATCAATACTTCCGGAGAAATATTCAAAGAAATGGCGGTATCAGATCCTGACCAACTGCCGATTATCAGCGGACTTGCGTTTTCAGACATCAATACACGGGACAAACCCCGCAGCATACCTTTTAACGCTGTAATGAATGTTCTGGAACTGGGTCAAAAATGTAAAAGCGTTCTTCCTTACAAGTTAATAAAAAAGATTCAGGTGGATAGGGAAATGGGCCTTACAATTTATGCCTTTGATCGCATCAAAGAAATAAAAATCGGATATAATGACTACCCGAATAAATATGACAGACTTAAAAATATTCTTGCACATCTCAAAAAAAGACGGGATTTCTCACATCTCGAATCAATCGATCTCAATAATTTAAATCGCATTGTCATACATCCAACGAAAAGAGAGTCGCCCGCACGAGGTCATAAGGAGGTTTAACATGCAAAGACAGGAAAATATCATTGTCGGCCTTGATGTTGGCACGACGAAAATCTGCGCTGTGGTTGGTGAGGTGGAAGGAAATAAAATAAATATTATCGGTATCGGCACCCACCCCTCAATTGGACTTCGGAAAGGCGTAGTGGTAAATATTGAATCTACGGTAGAATCGATTCAAAAGGCTGTTGAAGAGGCGGAACTTATGGCCGGATGTGAAATTTCATCCGTATATGCCGGGATCGCCGGAGGTCATATAACCGGTTTTAACAGTCGTGGAATCGTAGCAATAAAGGGTCCTGAAGTAACAAAGAATGATGTGGAACGGGTCATTGATGCAGCACGCGCCGTGGCAATTCCCATGGACCGTGAAGTCATCCACGTAATTCCCCAGGAATTTATCATCGATGATCAGGGCGGTATTCAAAATCCTGTGGGTATGTCCGGCGTAAGACTGGAAGCTAAAATTCATATTGTGACCGGTGCCGTCACATCTGCCCATAACATTGTAAAATGCGCAAACCGATCCGGTCTTGATGTCTGCGATATCGTCCTGGAACCACTTGCCTCGGGTGAAGCCGTGCTGACCAATGAGGAGAAAGATTTGGGCACGGCACTTCTGGATCTTGGTGGCGGAACGAGCGATCTGGCAATCTTTTTAGGAAAAAACATCAAACATACGTTTGTTCTGTCACTTGGGGGTAACAACCTGACAAATGATATCAGTATCGGTTTGCGCGCATCGCGGGCCGAAGCTGAAAAGATCAAAATAAAATACGGCACCTGTGTTGCCCAGAATATCAGCAACGAAGAAACCATTGAAGTCCCCGGCATGGGGGGGCGCAAGCCAAGAAAACTTCCCAGGCAGATACTGGGAGAAATATTAGAACCCCGTATCGAAGAGATCTTCACATTAATAAAAAGGGAAATCTTCCGAGCCGGGATGGACAACGTCATCACATCCGGCCTGGTTCTAACCGGTGGATCAGCCCTATTGCACGGTATTACGGATATTGCCGAATCGATTTTCGATGTTCCAAGCCGACTCGGTACACCCAGGGGAATCAGCGGCCTTATCGATGTAGTCAACAATCCCATGTATGCCACCGGTGTCGGACTCGTCCTGTACGGAGCAAAAAATCAACCCGAAAAGAAATTCAGGATTCGTGACTCAAACATTTTTCACCGGGTTATGACCCGGATGAAAAGGTGGTTTAAAGATGTAATTTAAATTTATTTTACAGGAGGTGGGGAAAATGACGTTTACCTTGGTAGAAACTGAAAGTTCCGCAAAAATCGTTGTAATTGGTGTTGGAGGAGCAGGTGGAAATGCGATTAACAATATGATCGATTCCAAGCTCCGGGGTGTAAAATTTATCGCCGCCAACACAGATTCACAGGCTCTTGAGATCTCAAAGGCATCCATAAGGATGCAGATTGGAGAAAAGCTGACACAGGGACTCGGCGCCGGCGCTGATCCTCAAATCGGAAGGGAAGCCGCGCTTGAAAATTCCGAGGCCATCAAAAGTGCGCTTGAGGGAAGCCATATGGTGTTCATCACTGCAGGATTCGGCGGCGGGACCGGTACCGGGGCCGCACCGGTTATCGCTGAACTCTGCAAAGAAATTGATGCCCTTACCGTTGCGGTGGTAACAAAGCCTTTTTCATTTGAAGGCCAAAAAAGGGCGAAACAGGCGACTGAGGGGATTAGTTCCCTCAATAAAGTCGCTGATACTGTTATCACCATACCCAATGACAGGCTGAGGGGAATTGCGTCAAAAAATGCCAAAATGACCGATATGTTTAAGAAAGCTGATGAGATTCTGCTCCATTCGGTCAAGGGCATTACTGATCTTATTATGATGCCGGGGCTGATCAATCTCGACTTCGCCGATGTCAGGACAACCATGTCTAAAGCCGGTATGGCCATCATGGGCATCGGTACATCCAACGCTGAAAACCGTGCCCTGGAAGCTGCCGAACGTGCCATATCCCACCCTCTGCTGGAAGATATCTCCATTTGCGGCGCCAAAGGTGTTTTGATAAACATAACCAGTAACAGTGATTTGACAATGGAAGAGATGACCGAAGCTTCAGAGCGAATATATAATGAAGTCGGAGAAAATGCCGATATTATCTGGGGAACCGTGATAGACGACACTCTGGGCGATGAGATGCGGGTAACCGTTATTGCAACCGGAATCGATTCAAATCTTAAATCTGAAATGGGAACTGAGCTCAGAGGCAAAATCAGAGATATCACATTTGACGACTTAAATGACGCCGTAGATTATGACGAACCCACATTTATCCGCCGGAAACAAGCCGTGGGTGAATCGAGCGGCGCCACATACAGAGGATACAAAGGGATTGTAATTGACAACAACGACCTTAATGACCTGGATGTGCCGACATTTTTAAGAAAGAAGGCGGATTAGCACCTAAACTTTGATTTTTTGTGTTTTTATGTCAAAAAATCAAATAACAAATAACAAACAATTGGCTTTGGATCTTATTTGGGCTTTGGTATTTCTTTGGAATTTGGTATTTTTTTGGAATTTGGAGCTTGTAGTTTGGAATTTATTTGAGATTTGATGCTTGTGATTTGTTATTTCCGGCTTGTCCGGCTTACTTATTTACATTTAATCATCAATGGCATGGAAAACCGATAAATTACATAAAAGATTTGCTGAATCAGAAATCGGAACCATTCGCAAACCATGGAAAGGGCGGATCACGATCGCGCTGGTTTACCCCAACACGTATCATGTTGGAATGTCCAATCTCGGTTTTCAGTCTGTATATTATTTGCTCAATGAAATTGAGCACGTTGTATGCGAAAGGGGTTTTCTACCGGAGAATAAAAGACCGGGAGCAGGACGTATCACCACCATAGAGTCCGGAAGCCCTATTTCCGCTTTCGACGTAATCGCTTTTTCCGTCTCATTTGAAAATGACTTTCCCAACCTTCTGACCATTCTAGAAAAAGCAGGACTCCCTCTGCGATCCAGTGATAGAGAAACCCCCCACCCTCTTATCATCGCAGGGGGAGTCGCTTTTTTTTTAAACCCGGAACCTGTGGCGCCCTTTGTCGATTGTTTTCTGATCGGGGAAGCCGAAGCAATTCTTCCCCGGTTTTTTGATACAGCGCACCCTGAATTGCTGAATCAAGACAGAAAGTCTTGTTTAAAAACCCTTGCCCGCAATGTCCCGGGCACCTATGTTCCGGCATTTTACAATGCCACATACCATTCAGATGGAACATTTCGTTCATTTGAGCCGGTATTAGACGTACCCGTTAAAATCGAGCGCCGGTTTTTAGAAGATCTTTCCAGAACTCCCACTTGCAGTACCATATTAACCCCGGATACGACGTTCGATCGTACATTTCTGATTGAGGTCGGCAGAGGCTGTCCCCACGGGTGCAGATTTTGCAGCACAGGATTTGTTTACAGACCACCCAGATTCAGACCTTTTTCGCTTCTCGAAAAATGTTTGCAACAAGGGATTTCAATGACCGACGAAATCGGCCTTGTCGGCGCTGCAGTCTCGGATCATCCTGAAATTCATAAGCTTTGCAACCAGAAGTTTGAAAAGAATATCAGAATATCTTTCAGCTCTTTTAGAGCGGACGCCCTCTCCCCTGAACTTCTGTCCGTACTCAGGAAAAGTAAGGTCAAAACCGCGACGATCGCACCTGATGCAGGTTCCCAACGGTTGCGCAACATCATTAACAAGGGCATCACTGAAGAAGATATCCTCAACGCTGCTGAAACGCTCGTGGCTGAAGGCATACCGAATTTAAAGCTCTATTTTATGGTCGGGCTCCCGTTGGAAACCATGGATGATGTTGAAACTATTGTCACACTTTGTAAACAGATAAAGCACAAATTTCTCAAATCGAGCAGAGCCAGAAAACGCATCGGAAAAATAACCGTCAGTCTAAGTAGTTTTGTTCCCAAGCCGTTTACTCCTTTTCAATGGGTGGCCATGGATGATATTCGTTCATTGAAAAACAAGATAAAAACAGTAAAACAAGGGCTTAAAAGAGTGGCAAATGTTCGTGTGCATGCGGACATCCCTCGATGGGCTTATATTCAGGCCCTGTTGTCACGGGGCGACCGTAAGGTGGCGCAAATATTATCCCTGGCCAATAAGAACCGGGGGAACTGGCCCAAAACCTTTAAAGCATCTCCCATAAACCCTGATTTTTACGTCCTTCGGGAGCGCTCTTTAGACGAATTGTTCCCCTGGGACTTTATTGATCACGGCATTAACAAGTCGTTTCTCAAACAAGAGTACAAAAGAGCCCTGCAGGGCAAAACCTCTCCACCATGTCCGATGGAATCCTGCAATATCTGCGGAGTTTGTAAAGAACACGTTAGAAACAAAGAATAATTGTTTCTAACGAAAAAAAGCGCAGGGTGTGAAGCCGTAGGTAACTATTGCGAATGCCCTGCAACACAGAAGATGCGGTAAAAGTGGTAATCCCACAGGGTGAAAAATCATGAAAAATAAGATGGGTTTTTCATTCAGTGTTTCGATGCGTTATTAATGACGCGAAAAGATTGATATCTGTTTGATATTATAATTATAAATTATCCTTTTCATGATTTTTCATGCAGTTTTTAGGTATAACCTTAAACAGGAAGTTTTCTACAACCTTTTGATGTTTATAAAAAAAAGATCGGCCAACCCCATGTATTTTATTGCCGCGCTCACTTCTGCCCTCATTGAAGTGGTGCATGATTTTATAGCCGCTTTAAGCAGTTCACGGAACAAACTTCCGCCTTTGCCCAAGGTCCTTGATTGAACCGGCATAGAAAATGGATATACTTATTAAGTCTTAATTTTAAAGGGCGGACCGACCCTATGGCCAGAAACATTATAATCTATAGGAGCTTACTCGGTATGAAAAATAAATGTCTTGGGAAAAGCAGCATATCTACACCGTTGAGCATCAAATTTAATTCAGATCCACTGAAGGAAATTCCCTTCAGTGGATAGTCATTATTTTACAAATACTTGAGTGTTTATTCTTCTCAAGTATCCTTAGTTTGATGTATGAAATATCCTTCACATGCTTGCCTTTTTTTTAAACAATGAGATTTAATTTATATAAAATTCAGAATGTTATATTTTTATTAGATTTGGCACATCAATTGCAGATTCACCGTATCGATTCATAATCGTAGCGCAAGTGAAATGAAGTATATTTTTAGGATGTTCGTCAAATAGGAGAATTGTTTTGCGCTATAGTTTTAATTTAAACATTCCCGGCATTGTCGGGAAAAACAAAAGGAGGATGTAATGAAAAGAACAATTTGTCTGGTAGTATGTGCACTGTTTATGGTTGTCATGATGTCGGGCGTCGCCTTATCCGCCGAAAAGCAAGCCGCGGAGCAAGACCAGGGAATTATGATTACCGGAACAATCAATAATTCCAATCAGCTCGTGGACAAAGATGGACAGATTTTTAGCGTTGCCGACAACGAACAGGGCAAGGAACTACTCTCTCATGTGGGCATGAAAGTTCAGGTAAAGGGAACTGTACTGGAAAGCGAAGGCAAGAAACTGATCACAGTTACTGCCTATGAGATACTCAAATAACACCCGGATCTCGATTAACAAGGGCAACGTAAAGAAAAAGGGGGATGCATTTTCCCCCTTTTTCTTTTTTTAAACGAAAAAACTCATTCTCCGGATAAACTGCCGCCCGTCTCGAAAACAACATAAACGACCTGCTCGCTGGTATGGCTGCGCTCGGGATCGCCGATCATATCCTCGTCTATGGAAAGGTATAAACTTTTGGTCGTGGCAAGCGTCGAACCGTGCACGTATGCCCATCCGCCATCGCCGCCATCCATCCCCGCCATGCCGCTCAGTGCCACCTGCGGTGCCAAACCGAAGGCGGTGTCAAAGCTATATGTATACGGCGGTGAGTCAGTCACACCCTGAACCGTATCGGCGCCGACGGATGCCTCGAACTCAACCCCACCGATCATGCCATGTCCCGCTTCGAACACGATAAAGCCGATGCTCTCATCCGCCCGGGTCGTGTCGATGTCCTCGCCGACGGTCTTACCTGTCGTCAAGGCCTTGGCTGACGGCGGGTCATTCCGACTGCTGCCTTGGCACCAAAACACCGACCAGCCGGCGTCGTTCTCAGTCATGACCTGACCGAGTAATACCGGGTTAGTATAGCTCTGCCCATAGCTCTGGGACTCACCGACCCAGCTGTTGTTTTCGTCGGTAACCGTGGACAGATACGTCTGGGCTTCGATTTTCACACCATCGATGTTCCAGGTGCCCTCCTCTACCACCAAGTAACTGACGGTATCCGTCTTGACTGATCCGTCCGAGGGGTTCTGCACCCGTACATCGAAGCTCGTCGAGGTGACGTTACTGACCCGCGCCACAACCGGCGTGGTGTTGTTATTGTAGTTGACCGAGCAGACCACGACCGGGCTGACGTAGATGTTGGCCAGGTTGACGGTCACGTCGTCGCCGCCCACATTCACCATATCAAATTCCAGTTGCGCCGTTTTATACATTGGGGTTGCTTCAATATACACCTCGTTTGAATCACCGCTCTCAAGCCCTTTAGTATCGAATGCTCTTGTGACAAAATAATAAGTCTTGGTTTTATCCAGATCATGAATTGTGCAGGTGGTATTTGTGCCTTCCCAGGATGGGCTTGTGTAATTATAGGATTGCCCCTCCTCTCGACAAAAAACTCTGTAGCCGGCTAAGTCAGGTTCACTATTCGGGCGCCATTGCAGAGTAATATCCATTGCATAGCCTGATGTTACGAAGCAAAAAAAAAGAAAAATGAAAAGGAGAAAATATTTCCAGGCGGTGAATATATTTTTTTTTCGCAGTTGTTGCATATCCAAAAAGACCTTTCATCTTTAAAAATTTATCTCGAAAACATTGAATTTAAGGATTTCAATTTTGCTGATAGTGTTACAAGGAACAAAGATTTGTAACTGAGAGGAGACGCTAACCACCTATTCTAAAGTGGACCCAATGTCAAGGACAGATTATGCGATGATTTAAAATGGGATTGTAGAAAAAAATTATATTAAAAGATTGCGGAACATCGTCGGGTCATTTTTGTATATTTCTATGGACTTTTTGTATCCCAGTCGCTCGACAATTTTTATTCCTTTTCTTAAGTGCCGGTATTTTTTGAATTCGCTTTTGGTTTCAATATCCGATCGGACAAAAGATTCGGGCAGATTATGAATATGTTTTTCAATGATTGACGGCAATAGCGCGTAAACCAGTCCTCCCACAATCGCTTCTTCAACTGAAATCCAGTCCTCGACGATGGGTTCCACTTCCTTTAAAGTTTTAGCCGCACTATTTTCTATTTCATCTTTAATCGCTTTTTCAGTATACCGTCTCAAGGCAATATGGAGTGTTTCCTCCACAGGAGTCATTAAAGCAGTATACGGATTTTTTGCACTATTCTGCCAAATCGTATAACAATCCCTAATAAATTCTAATGATCCGTTTTCGTTCAGATATACATAACTGGAATAGGAACCCACTTCACCCGGAAAAACCTTACCGGTCAGTTCGATGGAGATTTGTTTTTGAGCATCACTTGAAAACACATAACTCGTTACATATTCTTTTACCAGATTATGAACGATAAAGACATTAATACCATTTGTTCCTGAATTTTCAGGCTTATAATCTCCCAGTGTATGAATTTTTATATAGGGGTTTTTAAGTTCCGTAAGTTTTAGAATGTCACCGATCACATCGTTACAATAGCTTTCAAATAAAGCTGCATATTCTTTTCTTGTCTCCGGGACATACAAAAGCCGGTGTGAGATATTTTCTATACGCCATCGAACCGGCAGGTCGTTAAGATCTGACTGAATTTTTTTTATTAAATCAGGGTGTTGATTGAAAAATTCAATATTTGCTTTGTGCAAATCTCGGTCAAAAGATTGTTCAAAGTCGTTAAATGCGTAAAAGGGACCTTCTCTATCCTCCATATTAATCAATTCCATCAACCGCGTATAATTTTTCGTTGCATCAGACGCAGAGGTTGTGTCAGGGATGCAAATTAAAAATAGGACAAAAAAAAGTGCAGTTATGTAACCTAATGTTTTTTTGCGCATAGTTACTGAATATTAACTAGTGTCCATCCATAAACGGCATCTTTCGGCCCCCGGTGGCGTTCTCGCTCGTTTTCAATCCTCGAAATAGCTCGCTATGCCTGCGGTTGAAAACTCGCTCGGGCCTTGCCGGAAACCAAAATCTACCATTTATGGATGGACAATAATCAATCATTAAAAAATATATTGAATACCCTGAATATGTTATCGGCAGGGGAAATGATTTCTGAACATAAAAATATGGAAATCAGAAAAAAAGTATTATCCCGGTTAAACAAATTCGGGTTTAACGGGGCCCCGATAGCGGGATCTACGCTTCGCTTAGACAGGCGGGATAAAAATAATGGAAAGATGGAATATTGAGGATCAGTTCGCCTATCAAACAGGCGCAAAGTGTGAAAAATGTTACTGCGGTAAAATATTCGGTCTAAATGGATGGAGAGAAGGGGATGGTTTTCAGGTTGTCACGGTCACAGGATTGCCGAACAGCTATCCTACTTATTTCTGAAATCAGTAAGTTTAAGATTATATTTTTTTATAAGTTCATAGATATCCGCTCTGTATTTCCCAGCCAGTTCGGCCGCCTTGCTGACATTGCCCCGGGTTAGTTCAAAAAGTTGAATGAGGTAATTTTTTTCAAAATTCTCTTTGGCATATTTAAACGATTTTAAACCTTCGGGACTGATATTTTGGGTTTGAAGGATGAGATCTTCCGTGATGATATTACGGTTTGTCATGGCCACGGCGCACTCAATGGTATTTTCAAGTTCCCTTATATTGCCGGGCCAAGGGTAAGAAATGAGTTTTTGCATGGCATCTGTCGAAAACTCTTCAATTTCTTTCCCCATTTCCCTGGAAATTTTTTGTAAAAAATACCTGGAAAGAATCGGAATGTCTTCTTTTCTTTCACTGAGAGGGGGGAGCTTTATTGGAATCACATGAATACGATAAAAAAGATCCTCTCTGAAGTTGCCCTTTTCTATCTCTTGCTCAAGATTTTTGTTTGACGCTGCAATGATTCTGGAATCCACTTTTACGGTTTGTGTCCCTCCGACCGGGTAAAACTCCTTTTCCTCCAGAGCCCTTAACATCTTAACCTGCATGGACGAGTGCATTTCGGATATTTCGTCCAGAAAGAACGTGCCGGAATCGGCTTGGACAAAAAGTCCTTTTTTACTCCTTTCCGCTCCGGTAAAAGCACCCTTTTCATAACCGAACATTTCGCTTTCCATAAGATTTTCCGGTATGGCCGAACAGTTAACGGCGATAAAAGGACCGTCTTTTCTGTTGCTTGCAACATGCAGGCTTTTTGCTATCAATTCCTTTCCGGTACCGCTTTCTCCCTCAATATACACATTGGAATCGGTTGCGGCAGCCTGTGCAACCTGAGCGAGAACTCTTTTAATCTTCTCGCTATTGCCGATTATATTATTAAATCCGTATTTTTGTTTGACCAGTCCCCGCAACCTTTTCACTTCTTTTGAAAGTCTGCTCTTTTCCAGACAGTTGTTTATTTGCTGCAGCAGTTCATGTCCGTCAAACGGTTTGGTCAAATAGCTGTATGCCCCTTTTTTCATGGCATGGACGGCGCTTTTTATGGTTCCGTGAGCAGTTAGAATTATAACAGGAATGTGTGGGTTTATATGATGTATACTTTCCATCAGTTGGATACCGTCTTGACCGTTAAGTTTCAGATCGATCAACGCCAGATCAAACGGCTCTTTTTCAGCCAGTTTCAGGGCCGCTTCGGCGCCGGTCGCCGATGTGACATAATATCCGCCGGATACAAGCCGCATCCGGATCACCTGAAGAATGTTCCGGTCATCATCGACAACCAATATTTTTTCTTTCCGTTCGCGCATATCCTTACTGTCCATCTTCAGGGAGAATCTTTCTTTTTTTTTCTTCAATACCCAGATCGATCTCTTTTAACCGTTTTATCTGATTTGTTAAATCTCTAATCTTTTTGTCTTCCGCTTTGAGTTTATTTTTCAGCAACTCTATTTTTCTGTTTTTTTTGTCTATCTCTTTTTCCTTTTTAATGGAGTTGTCCAAAATGTGTGTCCAGATTTTTGCTTGGTTTATGAAAACAGATTCCGGATATTCCCTGATGAGTGTTTTAAAAAGGTTCATCGACGTTTCATAATTCGCATCCGGGTTTTTCGGAAAGGCATATGCCAGACCCATGACATAAAGCGCTTGGTCACCGTGTGTATTCGGAAAACGTTCTAATATTTCTCTCCAATCCGCAACGAACTTCGTAAAATCGCTATTGTCAGAAGAGGATTCTGCCTGTAACAAAAGCTTTTCCTCTTCACCGGGTTTATGCAAAAGGGTACATCCGGCGCCAACAAGCGAAAGGCTTAACCAGCAGGCAATGTAAAGAAAAAAGTGCTGCCTTTGCCGAGAGTGCTTTCTACCCATATCTTTCCTCCGTGAGCCGTAATCACATGCTTGGCGATGGAAAGGCCGAGTCCCGTACCTCTGGCCGTCTCTTTTCCGCCCTCTATACGCCTGAATTTAATGAATATATTTTCCAGATTTTCTTTATGAATCCCGCAGCCTGTATCCGAAATCGACACTTGAATCTCCTTGGTGTCGTGAACTTTTAATAAGACCTCAACAGTAACAGATCCCCGTTCATCGGTGAACTTTAAAGCATTTCCGATTAAATTGTCAAGCAGCTGGCCGACCCTTTCAGCATCCATCCGGATATCCGGGAGATGGTTCTGGTGTTTTAATTTAAGTACTATCTTTTTTCGCTTTGCAATCGGCGCCAGTTTCAAAAGGCACTTGCGTATAAAATGGATCAGGCTGGACCGATTGAAATTGTACTCCATCATTTTAGCTTCCATACGGGAAAGATCAAGGATTCTGTTGACCGAAACAATCAATCGTTCGCATTCATCTTTGACAATTGTTAAAAGCTCCTGCCGGCTTTTAGGTTTGTCGGCAAAGGCCCCCTCAATCAATAATCCCGAAGCTTCCCTAATGGCTGTTAGGGGCGTACGAAGTTCATGGGACACGTGGCTGATGAAATCTTCCTTCAATTCATCAAGTTCTCTGAGTCTATCACACATTATGTTGAAATCATTGGCGAGTTCCTTAATCTCAGGGGGTGAGCCGATGCTGGATATCTTCTCAAATTTACCCTCGGCAATATCCTTTGTTTTTTTCTGTAACAGAAGTATGGAGCGGTTGATGATCCGGGTATTGAAAAATGAAATCAAAATTCCGAAAAAAATGGAAAGGCCTGCAGCAATGGATGTAATTATTAGGACATTGTAACTGATCTGGCTGGAAATTTTTATTTTTTCATCTCTGTCGGATCTTGCCGTCCAGTTGATATCCTTAAAATTCTTATTGATCTCTTCTAAAATTTTTTCTTTTTGAGTCTGATATTTCCCATATGGATACTTCTGTCCTTTTTTAATGTTTTCAATTTCTAAAGTGAAGATGGAAAAATATTCATCGCAAAGCCGACGCGTTTCTGAAAACTTTTTGTTTTTTTCAGGACCGGCCACCAGCAGACCTAACTGTTGAATGTCATTATTAAAGTCGTTTTTGATCCGGATAAAATGTTGGTAAAAGTCATTGTCTTTGGAAATAAGATACTTTTTTTCAAAGCTGACCATGGAAAACATATTGTTTGAAAGACGTTCGGTCAGGCGAACCGTCTGGCCGTCAATGGATGAAGCCGCACGAGTCAGGTGCGTTAGCTGGTTAAGCTTAATGGTCACAAAAATGACCAGAAACAACACCAGCATCATGATGGTCAGATATCCGAAAGTTAATCTTTTGAAAATTGTAAATTTCATGGTGATATAAAATAGGATAAATAATAAAGGAAGACGGTTTGTGTGTCAAAATAAAAAATTGCCCATCAAAGGGATTGGCAGCCTGCACCTTATAGTTTTTCAATTGTTAAAATAATTTCACAAAAACCGAGGCTTTTATCTATGCAGAAAAACCAGACTCAAAGCCGGCCAGTAGGTAATGACAAGGACTGCCGCAAACAGCACGATCATAAATGGTATGGCGGCCTGATAGAGTTCGGTGACCGGTTTGTTGAAACGGTAGCTGGCGATAAACAGATTCATGCCCACCGGCGGCGTGAAGTAGCCGATTTGCATATTGGCCAGAAAAATGATGCCCAGATGAACCGGATCGATGCCATAATTGACCGCCACGGGAAGTATGATGGGAATCATAATAACCAGGGCCGAAAAGATATCCAGAATGGCGCCGAGTATCAGCAACAACAGGTTCAGGAGAATCAGAAAGACGAGTTTACTGGTAACGCGGACTTGAATCAGATTAAACAGATGCATGGGCACTTCGGCGTCTATCAAAAAATTTGTAGATGCCATCGCCACGCCCAGAATAAGCAAAATCCCGCCGACCATCACCATGGACTCCCTCATAATGGCCGGAAGTTGAGCAAGTTTAATCTCTTTGTAAATAAAAACCTCAACCACCAATACATACATGGCCGTGGCCGCTGCAGCTTCGGAAATGGCAAAAAATCCTCCATAAATACCGCCCAGTACAAAAAACGGCAACGGGATTTCCCATATGATATCTCGCAGGGCGGCAATGGCTTCCCGGGCTGAAAATGGTATATAAGGAATGGGATTGCGACGGTTTTCCCATAAGCTCCAGAATGACAGCACCAATATCATAAGAAGAGCCGGGAGAATGCCGGCCAGAAACAGATCATTGATGGAAACGTTTTTGCCGATGTTCATTTGCTGAGCGATAATACCGTAGAGAATGAGCGGAAGAGAGGGGGGTAATAACAGCCCCAGACTGCCTGAAGATGTCACAAGACCGATACTGAATTTGTCGCGGTATCCGGCCTCGGTTAATGCCGGATAAAGGAGCGCGCCAAGCGCAACGATGGTTACCCCTGAGGCACCGGTAAAGGCGGTAAAGAACGCACATGCCACAAAGGCCACAATGGCCAGACCGCCCGGCATCCAGCCGAGAAAAGCCCGGGTAAACCGGACCAGGCGGTGAGAAGTCTGGCTTTCTCCCAGCAGATAGCCGGCAAAGGTAAACAGTGGCAACGCAAGTAAAATCGGCGTATCGGCGATTCGATAAATTTCAATAGCAATTACCGACAGGTTAACATCCAGGTAATGAAAACCGAGTATCGCAACAGCCAGAATAACCGCAAAAAGCGGCGTACCCAGAACAGCAAGAAAAATCAGTATCAGAGCTAAAATATAAGGCATCACGATCGGGATTCAACGATTTTTTTTAAATTCATAAACGATAATAAGAAGTAGCGAAGCGCTATTACCGCAAAGGCAAAAGGAATGATAGCCTCGCACAACCAGTTCGGCACCTGTGCAAACGCCATGCCGCCATCGACAAACTCCATCTGCACAAACAACAGACTGTAATAGGCCACGATCGTACAAATTAATGCGGTAAACAGTTTAATCACAAAGTTAGCATAGACTTTGGCACGTTCCGGCATATAACGATCAAGTATGTCAATGGTGATGTGGTTGTCGTGGCGGCTTGCCACCATGGCCCCAATAAGGCCGACCCACAGCACCAGAATGCGAACCATGACATCACTCCAGACAATGCCGGCTTCGAACAGATTTCGCAGAAAAATTTGTGTAACCGCCATGCCGATCATAAACAGGAGCAATCCCACCAGAATAGCGTCTTCCAGCCGGTGCAGGGTTATTTGAACCCGCTTTGAAAAAGACATATCTTTATGTTTATTCATAAGTATCGGGTTGCTTTGAACGATAGTCTTTAAGAAGGGTTTCCAGAGTGTTGACCATGCCCTGAGATAATTTCCCGGCGTTAACCAGTCGCTTGGGGACTGCCCTGGCGTCATGATACCATTTTTTCAGCGCTTCACCGGAGGGCTTGATAAATTCAATCCCTTGTTTTCGTGACACCTCCAGGGCGTTAACGTTGTCTTTGCGATTCAGCCGGTCTATCTCACTGAATATACAGCCCATTATTTCGCGAAAGACCCATTGATCATCAGGCGATATTTTTGCAAATGCCCTGCGATCCACGGCCAGCACACCATAAATGTACAGAAACGGCTCGTACATCAGGTAGTTAATCTGGGTATGCCATTGCAGTGCCACCGCCCCGATGGGCGGAGTGGTGACCGTATTGATAAGTCCGGTTTGCAGGCCGGCCCGCACATCGGCGATGGATAACGGAAATGGAACGATGTCAAAGGCCTTGACCGCTTCAAGGATCATGGGATCATTGTCCGGAATCCAGACTTTCTGCCGGCGCATCTCTCCGACGGTTCTTATGGGCACGGTGGACATCACATAGGCAAAGCCGCCTTCGGCGATCCCGAAGGTCACAAATCCTCCTTTTTCAAGCCCTTGGGCAATACGCGGGTCCAGATGCTTGCGAACATAATCAACTTCTTCAAAGGATCTAAATTTAAGCGGCAGGCTGTAAATCTGGTCGTCGGGATAAAACTGGGATAAACTCCCGCTCACAACTGCGCCCCCATGAAGCTGACCGATGCGGATTTTTCGTAAAACCGCCTTATCGTCGCCCATTACTCCGCCCGGATAGTATTTAATGGTCACCCGGTTGTCGGTTTTACGGGCCAGTTCCTCGGCGCCTTCCCGCATTTTTTGCATCCAGACAGACCCTTCCGGCGACAGGGTGGCGATCTTGAACCTCATGGCCTGGGCCTGACCGCTTAACATAATAACAAGCATAATTGTAATAATTCTCATCATCCTGGGGGGTCCCTCTTTATATTTTTTGTTTAAATCTAAACCAGACAAGCCAAAAGTAAAAAATGTTTGCCACAAAGGCACAAAGACACAAAGGATAAATTTATTATTCTTTCTTGGTGTCTTGGTGGCAATGAATAAAGTTATGACAATAAAAGCTTAAAAGTAGTCCTCCGCACTATCCAAAAGTTCCCGGGCCTTTTGCTGTGCCAGGGTATTACTGAGCGCATATCCCGGGACATCCGGGTCGGCCTTAAGCACTTCGTTTAGAAACCGGTCGTGCAGTTCCCGGTCAAACATCAGGCGGGCATAATGCTTGGCATACAACACCTTAACCATCAAATTTTTATTCTTTGAAATATCCAGGGCACGCTCAAAATGTTTGCGCCCCACATCGGGTTTGCCGCCCAAAGCCGGCGGGAGAAATGTTGCCAAAACACCCAGATACAAATGGGCGGCGCCGTCATTATAGAATTCATCCAATTCCACGACCCGCTCCATAATGGTTTGAACACGGGAAATCTCTGCAACCGCGTTCCAGTCTTCGCGATATGCCTGAATCCAGGCAGACCATGCCGATCCCAGCGTGAACAGATCCGGTACATCCTTGATGCTCAACTTGGAAATAATGGTCTCAAACTCCTGAAAGTTGGTCTGCCGGAGTGTACAGGCGCCTGACCTGCGAACACAAATGGCGCGTAACGCGTAATCGAGCGCTTTATGGGTCAGCTTTTTGGCCCTGGCTTTATCTTCAACGAACACATCCGTATAAGCCGTATATATGCCTGCTGCCGCACGAAGCAAAGATTCGTTGTCCGGATCCCGGTACAGCATACTGTCAACCATCAGCAGGTATGCCGGTCCACCGGCTTCAACGGTGGCCAGATCATTGTTATTCAGGATAGCGTGGGACAGGTTTTCGGTCATATCAATACTTGCCGACGAGATAAAAAGAGAACATCCGGACAGCAATATCGTGCATAAACTCATGACAATCGGAACGGCAACTCGATTAATCTTTTTACAAGATAAAGACATAAAACGCCTCATCCGGATTCATTAAAAGGAAGAGAAATTAAACCGTATAAAAGCTGGCTTCACTTGACAAATCTTTCTTTAACAAAAAAATTTAAGATAAACAACAGGTGAAACATAGAGCACTCGTGATTCTCAAGTACATGTTCCTTTGACCCGAGTCTGAGTTTCCCGAGTCTGAGTTTCCCGACCCTTCGGGGGACCCTGTGAAACGTTCCGGGGCTCGACGATGGCATTGGGCAAAAGGGAGCGTTTTTCAAAGGTCTTTCATTCTCTATCCTGCAGCAAACGAACCACCTTAAGAATCTGCTTCAACTTCTTCACGTCTCGACAAGACATCAGATCGTCTGCCTTTGCGATTTTCTTGACCAGTCCGTTAAGTCTTTGTTCTCCGTTGTTCAGTTTCCCGGCTTCCGCCCGGACTCGTTCACGAAGCGCTGTTATCTGGCCAACCCCTGATCCTAAATCCCTGTCAGCTGACACCTTTTTCTTAAATCCCAAGGACTCAAAATATGTCACCAATTCCTCAAGCTCAGGGATAGACATCTCCGCCGAAGTTTTGACACCCCAATATTTAAGCACGTCCCGATATTCGTCGTCCCGAAGCGCCAGCTCTTTCTTGGCAATATGCACCAATGCCAGCAGTCCGTTCCGCCGCCTCTGAATCGTATCATTTGACGACTTTTTTTTATCCGCCGTCTTTGTGGCGGATCTGTTTCTATCATCGCCGTTCATAGCAATTCTTCTTATTTGTTATTTTTCCCGGTCTTTGAGCAAAAATATAACCCATGGTTTTCTTTGCTCTTCTTTTATATTAATACATTATCTGATAATTAACCCTACAACGTTACTTAATCCAATTTAAGAAGTTCGCATTCACGCCTACGTCGATGTGACAAGGCTGCTTGATGGTTTTTGTTTTGTATCC
>Ga0315545_1001323_pt1 | contig 24298 bp, 26 predicted proteins | sample SalMarSW160210MG_FD_203096 | JGI IMG/M metagenome (GOLD analysis project Ga0315545, IMG submission 203096) | Salt marsh sediment microbial communities from the Plum Island Ecosystem LTER, Massachusetts, United States - Salt Marsh Sediment SW1602-10 ...
CTATCGGGGTGGTTCCCCCTTTATACCCTCCTGTAGGGGGTGGATTTCCGCCCAACCACTTTGTCATTGCGAGGAGCGCAGCGACGAAGCAATCTCTCCCACCCCTCGGATTCCACTGTCATTCTGAATAAGCGAAGCGACTGAAGAATCTTCAAGGGGTTAGACCACTATTAACCTTGGGGGGTTTTAAAGGGGGTGAAACCCCTCTTTACCTTAAAAGGGCGGTGGGTGGGAAAAGATAGAAAAACGGGGTGGGGTGGAATGTAGCCAAAAGGGCTATTTTCTACCCGCTATACTATGGTAGAATGACCTTGTGGACATAACTACTAAAATCGCCCGCCTCACCGACGAAATCAGGAACGACAGGACTCAGGGCGCTAGCCAGCTGGCGCGGCAGGCGATGGCGGTGCTCAAAGTCGCCGCCGAGCATAGTAGGGCGTCCAGCGTTGAGCAGTTCCTTGAGGAAATAAAAATTGTGGGGGAGGGGTTGATGGCAGCCCGTCCGGCGATGGCGCCTATCTTCAATATCGTCAACCGCTACCTGGGCGCCCTCTCTCCCGCCTCCCCCGACCAGGGCGTGGGCTACCTCAAGGGCCTGGCGGTGAGCAAGGCCGACGAGCTGGCCCGCGTCTCGCTGCAGGCCATCGCCGAGATTACCTCCTGCGGGCTGGGGCTGATTACCGAGGGCGATAGGATAATGACCCACAGCTATAGCTCGACGGTGATGGCGGTCTTGGAGGAGACAGCCGCCGAGGGCAGGCATATCGAGGTCATCGCCACCCGCTCCGGTGCCGGCGGCACCGGCCAGAGGATTGCTCAAGAGCTGGGACGGAAGGGGATGAAGGTCACCTTCATTGACGACACGGCGGCGGGGCTTTACGTTTCTTCGGCGAATAAGGTGATGGTCGGCGCCGACCGGGTCTGCGCCGACGGCGGCGTTGTTAACGGCGTCGGCACCTACCCGCTGGCGCTAGCGGCGCAGGAAGCCGAAGTCCCCTTCTATGTTTTGTGCGAGACGCTAAAGTTCGACCACAGGATGAGAAGCGACGAAGTTGACCTTGAGGAGAAGGAGCCCGCCGAGGTTATCGGTCGAGCCAAGCTGCCGCCGCAGGTCGAGGTCAAAAACCCCTACTTCGACATTACCCCGCTGGAGCTGGTTACGGGCGTGGTCACCGAAAACGGGCTGCTGGCACCGGAAGGGGTCAGCGGTTATATCAAGAGGCTACTCTCCGCTTGACTCCGTGCTTTCCGCTAACTTAGAGAAATCGAGCCCGAAAACAGCGATATACATTTCCCCGTCTATCTCTTCGAAGTAAACAGTGATATCGACATCATCCGGCTCTTCGCTAAAATTGGCTTTATAGTAAACGGCGATGTAACCGTTCTCGGTTTGCGCCTTCCAGAATTCCTTGTCGATATAGTCGCCGATGACGGTTTTTATTTCCTGGCAGTCTGTATTAAATTTAGTCTCGTTTGTAGCGGCTTGGGCTTCGGGGCTGAAGTACTGCGTGAAGGCGGTGTAATCACAATCGCTCATAGCCTGCAGGGTGCTCTCCGCTATCTGGTTGGCGTAGTCCGGCTCGGGTATTCTGTTAGTGCAGCCCGCCAGACCGCCGATGATTACGAGCATTATGAGCAGCCCGCCGGCCACCCCGACGATTAGCTTCGACATCCTTGCCTCCTTGACTATAACACCCGCAACAGCGCTTCCTTGAGCTTGGGCACGGTCTGGTAGCTGTCTATATCCTCGGGTTTTATCCACCTCGCCTCTTTGTGCTCCCAGTCGATGGTTATCTTGTCCCTGTCCTCGATACGGAAGAGATAGGGGTGGACCAGCCACCTTATCCCCAGCCCCTCGTCCTCAACGGCCAGCGGCTCGCCCTTTTTTAGCAGTTCCACTTCCTGTCGGGAAAGGCTGGTCTCTTCCTCAATCTCGGTCAGGGCCTGCTCGTCGGCAGTGCTCTCGATGTAGCCGCTGACCCCCGCCCAGCTCCCCCGGTAGCTGCCCACCTCCCCGCTGCGGCGCAAGATTAATATCTCGCCCCCCGATTCCAGGAAGCAGGTGACCACTTTTTTCTCCGTTAACATTTTCTAGGGCTCTACTTATGGCTGATTCCGGAGTCGCCTGAGAAATCGGTGTCGCCCAGCGTGGGCGTGCCGATATAGAATATCCTAGAGCCTCCGGAGAGGTCGGCATCGAGGGTACCGCTGATGTTGATGGTGGCTCGGCTGCCCCCGCTCATATTTATAGAGGCATCGTCGATGGGGAAGTCCTCAAGGTCGAGCTGGCTACCGCCCGAGGCGTCGATGGTCAAGTCCTCACCCTCGCCCTCCAGTTCGACCTGGCTGCCCCCGCTAAGCTCGAATTCGACGTCCCCGGCACTTATGTCGCCGTTAAGTCGGCTGCCACCGGAAAGGTCGGCTTCGAAGTCGTGCTCAGAGCTGAAGCCGGTGATGTCGGCTTGAGAGCCCCCGGATAGCTCCAGCCGGTAGAGGTTGAGCATGGTAATCTCGGCTCTCAGCGTTACCGAGTGATAGAAGCGGGTCCCCCGCAGCCTGATGTCCAGCGTGTCGCCCGACTTTTCCACGACGATGTATTCGTGTACGTTGTCGTCGGCGGTTATCTCGATGCTAAAGCTGCCTCCCATGGTCACCTCCACCTCAAAGCCGCCATGGGCCTCGATGCGGCTGAAATCCCTGAAATCGTAGCTTTCGGTGGTCAGGTTGCCGGAGCCGGTGACGTCCTCCCCGATGCAGCCCCCCACCCCCAACAGAGTCAGGGCCGCCAGCGTTAAGGCGACAACTATGGAAATCGGCCGCTTTTTCATCCTTTGACCTCCCTAAAATTCATTTCAAGCTCAAAAGATACTCTTTTAGCCAGCTTAAGGCTTCTTCGGCGGCGCTCTGCTTGTTCTGCTCGCGGTTGCCCGTGAAGATGTGCTTTCGACTGTAGTTCATCTCTCCATGCGAAAGCCCCAGGTAAAAAAGCCCCAGCGGCTTTTCCGCCGTGGCCCCGCTTGGGCCGGCGATGCCGGTATCGGCGATGCAGATATCAGCGCCCAGGAGCAGCTTGCCGCCCTCGGCCAACTCCTCGGCCACCTGGGGGCTGACGGCGCCGTACTGAATCAGCGTATCCTGGCTCACCCCCACCACCCCGCTCTTGACCTCGTTGCTGTAGGCGGTCACCGAGCCCTTATAGTAGTCCGAGCTGCCGGGTACGTTGGTTATGCGGTGGGAGAGCAGCCCCCCCGTGGCTGATTCCACCACCCCCAGCGTCAGCCCCTTCTGGCGGAGTAAATCACCGATTTCCTGCTCCAGGCTCATAACTCTCCCTCGGGATATAGTGGGGTTACATACAGTCTATCATATAACTGTTTATAGCTCTATTCAACGGCGCTGGTGCGGAAGCGCCAGACGGCGATGATGCCGAACAGGGCAGAAAAGCCCAAAAGTACCAGCATCTCGGGAACGACGTCACCGAAGTCGGCGCCAAAGAGCATTAGCTTGTTGAAGCCCGACATCGCCCAGCCGTGCGGGGTTATCTTGGCCAGGGTCTGCAGCCAGCCGGGGTGAAGGAAGAGTGGCCACCAGCAGCCGCCTACGGGAGCCAGCAGCAGCGAAGCCAGCACGGCGATGGAGCCGGCGCTGCGCTGGGTCTTGACCAGCGTGGCCAGCATAATGGCGAAGGCGGCCGACACAATCACCATCAGGATGGAAAGAATGATGACCGCCGCCGGTGAGTTTCCTAGCTCCATGTTGAAGGCTAAAATACCGACCACCCAGAAGAGCAATATCTGAATCAGCCCCTTGGCCGCCGTGCCGGTGAAGATACCTCCCAGGATAGACTCCCGCCTCACCGAACTGGCCATAAGCCTTTCCAGGGTGTTGTTCTGGCGCTCGCGGACGATGGTCTCGGCGCCGAGGGCAGCGCCGAAGAAGACGAACATCACCAGGTAGCCGGGAATGACAAAGTTAGCCGGGCTCTCCTCCTCTACCTCGCCCACCTTCTCCGTTCTGTATTCAATAAAGGCTTGCCCGGCTCCTCCCGATAGGACCTGCTGAATGACCTGCTCGATGGCGGCGCTATCATCAGGGGCGATTATTCCCTGTTCGATGAGCAGCTCTAGGGTGACGTTGGCGATGACATAGTTCGAGCCGACCCGTGAGGCGATGGTCTGGCTTAAGCCCGATAGGGCCGCCCTGTCCTCGGTAGCTTCGGCGTCGGTGACCACCTCGAGCTCGGTGCCCGCTCCGGTCATTATCCCTTCGGTGAAGTCGGCGGGGAAGGCGATGAAGCCGCTTATCTCCTCATCCTCTACCGCCTGGTGGGCTTGGTCGTAGTCCATGACGGTTATTTCCCATTCGCCCGTGCTCTCCAGGGCGTCGATTATCTGGTAGCTCAAGCCCCCCTCCGCCTCCCCGCTGACGATGTGCAGTTGCAGCTTGGTATCCTCGGTGGCGCCGAGATTCATAAAGGTGAACAGGGTGATAAAAAAGAAGGGGAAAAGAATAAAGAATATCAGTGCCCCGCGGTCGGTGGCGAAGAGCCGCAGGTCTTTAAAGGCGATGAACCATATGTGCCTCAGCTGTCTCATCGTTGCCTATTTGCCTCCGGGCATAACCTTAAAGAGAATTCGGCTTAAAATAAGCCCAACCACCGCCACCCCGGCCATTACCCCCAGCTCCAGACCCAGGTTGGCCAGCGAGCCTCCTTGACTGATTATCGTCTTAAAGGCGTCGTTGGCGTAGGTATTAATGGAGAACTTGCTCAAGGTGGCGAACACCGAGCCCGGGGTGATTTCGAAGAAGGTACCGCCCAGCATCACCATGACCATGGTGAAGAAGACGGCAATCCAGGTGGCGCCGTCCTCGCTACGGGCGATGGCGGCGATGACCATCCCCAGCGCGCTGGCGGCGGCGGCGAAAATCAGGGCGATGACCAGACACTCAATAAAAGAGAGGGGAGTAAAAAGCTGGAAGACGGCGTAGGCCAGTACCAACAAGATTAACGTCTGCACGAAGCCGCGGGAAACACTGGACAGGAACTTGCCGAAGAAGAGCTGCCCCACGCTCAGGCGGGTGGTGAGCAGCCTTTCCAGCGTGCCCTTTCGGCGCTCCTCGACGATGGCGCGGGCGCTGATGGTGATGGCGAAGAGGACGAACATGGTGACTATGCCGGGCAAAAACAGCTTGACCGGGTCGACGGTGGTGCCCACCGTCTGCTCGTTGACGACGACGGTGGGGCTGGCTCGCTCCTCGTCGATGTATTGCTGCACGGTGGTGTTAATGCTCTGCTGGGGAATGCCGAATCCGGCCAGGGCACTGTTTACCTCGTTACGGACCTGGAACTCCAGGTTCATCTGCTCGGCGACACCGCGCACGATGCTGGCCACTATCTGCCCCTCCTCCCCGCCGTTGCCCCGCTGCTTGAAGAGCAGCTGCGCCGGCTCTCCTCTGGCCAGCTTGGAGGAGAAGTCCTCGGGGATATAAATAACCATCAAGAGGTCGGAGTTATCTAGCTTCTTTTCGGCGTCCTCGGCGCTAAGCAGCTCGACATCGACTTCCTCGATGGCCTCAAGCTGCTCTAAAAGTGCGGCAGAGTAAACCCCCTCGTCCTCGTTGACGATGTGGGCGGTGCCGTGGAAGAGGGTATCGCCACCGAAGGCGCCGTACATCAGGGCGAAGAGGACTATGGGCAGGAGCAGGCTGAAGGCAAGGTCAGCCTTATCCTGCAGGTAGGTGCGGACTTCCCTTAAGGCGACGATAAAGGCTCTGTTCATAATCTAATCGCGGAGGCTGCGTCCGGTCAGTTGCAAAAAGACGTCCTCCAGGGTTACCTTGTCCGGCGGGCCTATCTTTTTCTTGAGGTTATGCGGTGTGTCCAGGGCGATTATCTGTCCCCCGTCGATAATAGCCACGCGGTCACAGAGGCGGTTGGCCTCCTCCATATAGTGGGTGGTATAGAGGATAGTCATCCCCCCGTCCCGCAGCCCCTCGATGGTCTCGTAGATGTTGTTCCGCGACTGGGGGTCGATGCCCACCGTGGGCTCGTCGAGGAAGAGCAGCGCTGGGTCACCCATGAGGGCGATAGCCAGGTTGATGCGGCGCTTCATACCTCCGGAAAACTTGGCTATCTTGCCCTTGGCCCTCTTTTCCAGCCCCATCATCTTCAGGTGCTTCAGCGCCTGTTCTTTGGCTTCCTTGCCGCCCAACCCCACCATCCGCCCGAAGAAGACCATGTTATCCAGGGCGGAGAGCTCTTCGTAGAGGGCCAGCTCCTGGGGGCAGACACCGATGAGGGCGCGCACGGCGTCAGCTTCGTGCTTTATGGAATGCCCGCCTATGGTAACGTCGCCCTTGTCGGGCTCTAACACGGTGGAAAGCATACGTATTGTCGTCGTCTTGCCGGCACCGTTGGGGCCCAGAAAGCCGAAGATTTCCCCCTTGTGGATAGTAAAAGAAACGCCGTCGACGGCTTTGTGTTCGTTGAAGCTCTTGTGCAGGTCTTTGGCCACCAGAAACTCTTCAGCCATGGTTACCCCCTCATCTGCGGACGATAGACGAAGCTTGCTTTGGTTAGCCCGCATTGTATATCGTAATTCTATGGTTAGCAAGCCCGTCCAGGACTAGATAAACCGCTCCATCAGGGAGTACATCACTTCCTCGTCAACCTTCCCCTCCTTGGCCACCTTGGCTACGGCCTGCTCCACCAGCCCGTGTTTAGCCGTATCGTTGAGGTCGTCCAGTGAAGCGTATAGGCCTATCCTTCGCCCCAGCCGGAAGTTCCGCCTCTCCTCGGCGGATAGGGCCTGGAATCTATCGATGACGGCCAGCATTTTATTCTTGTCCTCGGGCATCTGGCCCTCAATCTCCTGGAGCAGGTTGGTGATGTGGTCGCTGACGAAGGTGGAACGGCAGTCCAGGTTCTCAATGAGCAGCTTCTCCTCCTCAACGATTTCCTCGTCGGTAGAGCGCACGAACTTCCCCTCTTTGACCTCGTCGTAGAGGGGCATCCCCTCCTTGATGGTCAGCGTCCGCACCCGGATAAAGTCGGTATCGTGTATCTCATTTAATACCCGCGCCGTCTCGGTGGCGTGCTCCCGCCACAGCTTCTTGCCCCCCAGCCCCAGCAGCACGTACTCGGAGAGCGATATGCCCGATTCGACTACCTTCTTGCCCCCGACGATGTGGTCGGCGGCGGTAACCCCCTTGTCCATGTATTTCAAAATGGGGTCGTAGCCCGATTCCAGCCCGATGTGTAGTCGGTCAAGCCCCGCCTCGTGCAGCGCCTTAAGTTCCTCCAGCTTCTTCTTGGCCGCGGTCTTGGAGCGCCCGTAGCTGGTGATGCGGGTGATTGAGGGCAGCGTTTTTTTGAGGAACTTGATGACCTCGACCAGGTCGGGGGTGGGCATAATCAGGGTGTTGGCGTCCTGGAGGAAGGCGCTGGTGCCGCCGTGATAGAGCCAGAGGGCGACGTTAAAGTGGGTCTCGCTCAAGGGGTTGTTCAGGATGGAAGCGGCGGCGGCCTCTATTTGCCCCGCGTAGCCCGCTTTTGCCGCCGTCTCCTTCAGCTTGTCCTGGATGGCCTTGATGGTCAGTATTTCCTGCTTGATATCCTCGACCGGCCTCAGCTCAAAGCGCTTCCCCTTATAGATATGGCAGAACTTACAGCGGTTCCAGGAGCAGTTGCGGGTCACCCGCAGCAGCAGGGAAGAAGCCTCGCTCGGCGGTCTTATCGGTCCCAGCTCAAGAGCGTCTAAGGTCACGGGTGCCCCCTTTAGAGATAGCCGAGCACGTATTTCTTGACGAACTCAAAATTGTTCCTGACGTTCTCCCTGCCGACAACGATGTTCATATGCCCGGGAAGCAGGTAGTCTACATCCAGCTGCGAAAGCCTCTCGATGGACGCCTTGAGCTGGGCGGCACTGCCCCCGGGCAGGTCCACCCGCCCCGTGTTCTGGCTGAAGATGACGTCCCCGCAGATGAGCACCTTATCATTAGGAATATAATAGCAGACGCTGTCGGGGGAGTGGCCGGGGGAGGGGATAAGCTCGATTTCCGTCTCCCCCAGGTTAAGACGCTCGTTATCCATCAGCCTGTCTTCGCTGAACTCGACGGCGGAGACGCCGAAGAACTGTGCCGTCTGGACGGCGGCGGCCTGCCCGAACTGCTTCTGTACCGGGTGCATCAGGATTTCCGCCCCCGATAGCTCTTTAAAGGCATCGTTGGCCCAGCAGTGGTCGCCGTGGAGGTGAGTGTTGGCGATGAGCTTTATCTCCCTGGGGTCAATGCCGTCCTGCTGCATTTCCTCTATCAGCGCCGGCAAAAACTGCGTCAACCCAGGGTCAAAGAGAATGCTCAACTTATCCTTGATGACATAGCTGTTGCAGTCCATCATTCCCTTCTCGGCGAAATAATATAAATTTTTGGTTAATTTCATAAAATTTGGCCCCTAATCTATTGACTTGGGATAACTCGCATTTTATTATATAGCAATCACCGAGGGTTATTCAATTAGCCCTTTTAGGCTTTAGTGAAAGGAGGTTCGAATGCTGGGTGGTATTATTAATGTCCTGGCTGGGCTATGCGGCGTAATGGGCATCCTCGATGCTACCGACGCGTATACGCTGTCGGATCTTACCTACCCCTTCTGGTTTGCGCTCGCTGCCATTCTGTTCATGGCCACGATTGCCATGTCCTCTGGCCGCGGCGAGTAATAAGCCAGGCATCCTAACCGGTTTAACCAAATAGACGACTGTTGTGTCTCTTTCGGAAAGAGGGGTTGAGCTTTGGCTGCGCGTGTACCCCAATGCCGCCAGAAACGAGCTGGCTGGCTTCTCAGAGGGTGTATTGCGGGTAAGGGTAGCCGCCCCTCCCGTTAGAGGCAAGGCCAACAAAGAGTTAATCGCCTTTCTCGCCCAGAAACTGGGTTTGAGCAAAGGCGATTTAACTATCCTCAAGGGCCATAGCTCGAGGAACAAGCTCATCGCTATTGTCGGCCTGACGCGGCAAGAGCTTAGCCGACGGCTCTCGCCTGATTAGTCAAGCCCCTATTTCGCCTGTTTCTTCGCTCTCCTCTTATGGCGGCGCCAGAGTATAATGCCCAGTATGGTTCCCCAGACGGGGATGAAGATAAGCAGCCAGATAGCTATGGTGCCCAGCACCTTACCTGCTGTAACCAGCCCCCGCGCCGCCGCCTTCAGCACCTCCATCACGCTCCAGCCGTCGCCGACCACTGCTTCCTCAGGCTCCAGTGAGACCTCAATCAGGCTCGTCGAGGTGGTCTGCTCCAGGTACTGTATCCGGCCTTTGAGTTGCTCTATCTCGGAGCGTATCCGCGAAAGGTAGTCATAGATATCGAGTATATCCGCTATCCTCTCGGCTTTGTCCAGCAGCGCCAGGTATTGCTGCTCGGTGGCTTCGGCGTTGCCCAGTCTCGCCCGGAGGTCGATATACTCCTCGGTCACGTCCTGGCTGTAGGTCTGCTCCGATTCCACCTTCACTGCCATATCGCGCAGCTCTGCCAGCGCTGTCTCGAACTTGTCGTCGGGCACGCGGAAGGTAATCCACCCCTTCATCTCCTCTTCCTCCCCGCGAATGTAGGATGATACTACGTAGCCGCCGAAGGCTAACGACATCTGGGTTATATCCTCAACGGCCTGGGTTATATCCTCCACCACCAGCTCCATATTGCCGGTGCGGACTATCATCCGCTCATCGACGTCGGTGTTCGAGTAATACTCGTCGCCATCCGCTTTGACCTCCCCACCCCCTTCCGTCGGGGCGGGATATTCTACTCCCGGCGGCAGTGCTCCGTCCCCGTTGTACAAGTGTGAGTCAACGCCCTCCTCTGCCTCCCCGGCGCAGGCGGCGGGCACCAGCAATAACGCCACCAGCACCAGCCCGATTATCAGCTTTTTCATGGCCGAGTCCCCCCTTCGCTTATCTACTATACTATAACGCAGACATAATAAAAAGGTTAGGGGCAACAAAAAAGCGGCTGGTGGATTAACCGCCAGCCGCCCTTTAGCTGATTTTAGCTTCTTTCCTGTTCGGTGATTGCCAAGTTATCGAAGGCAATCTCGGTGAAGTCGCCCGCCAATGAGGTAGCGGCAAAGCCGATATAACCACCATAAAAGCTGCTATCGATAACGGTTTCCAACAGATACCCGTTGACCGATAGGCTCAGGTTGCTGCTGATACAAACGATTTGTATGGTGTTGACAGCGCCAACGCCCTGGTTAATATGGGGCGAGTAGTAATTGCCGAGAAGCACCTCCTCCCCGTCGACCCACTTCTCCATTACATAGTAACCATCGGCGCTGATACCGAATGCGTAGTAGTTATCCCGATCCTGCCATCGGCATATTACTATTTGCCAGTTATCGTCGGTGCCGTCGACGAGCTTGGTCTCCACCTCTAGGCTGAAATCATCGAAATACTGATATAATATGGTTTCGGTAGACATAGGGGCCAAGGTGTAGTTAAGCACGTGAAACCAGCCGTCCTCGTAGAAAACCTGGCCGTTGGTGTCTGAGTAAACTTCCCAGTCACCCGTATCGTAGCTGAAATCATCGGAGAATGACCCCGTGGGTTCTGTCTCCCCAGCCCCTGTCGTGGGCTCGGTGATTACCAGGTTATCGAAGGCGACCTCGCTGAAATCGTCCGAGAACGCCCACGCGCCCAAACCGATATAACCGCCGCTAAAGCTGGTATCGGTGACAGTGTCCAATAAATAGCCGTTGACCGATAGGCTCAGGCTGCTGCCGATACACTCAATATGGAGGGAGTTAGTGACATCCCATCCATCATCAACATAGTATGAGTAGTCACCGTCGAGGGGTATCTCCTCCCCGTTAACAAATTTAGCTATGTAGTAGTAGCCGTCGGCGCTGATAGCAAAGAAGTAGAAGTTCCCAGTGTCCTGGAATCGGCATAATACCCCTTGCCAGTTATTGTCGGTGCCATCAACGAGCTTGGTTTCTACATCTAGAGTGAAATCGGTTAGGGAGTAGGCTATTCCGCTGTAGGTAAGCACGTCATCATTTGCGGAATCCTTCACATAGAAATATCCGTCCTGATAGCTCGCCTGACCTTCAGGCGCGTCAAAGACATCCCAGTTGCCCGTGTCCTGGCTGAAGTCGTCGGAGAAGAGCACCCCCTCTCCTGTTTCCCCGCCGCCCGTGTCTCCGCCCCCGGTTTCGCCGGCTCCGGTCTCCCCACCCCCCGTTGAGGGCACGCAGACGACTAGGTTATCGAAGGCGACCTCGGTGGCATCGCCCGAGAAGGCGCTGGCGGCCAGGCAGGGATAACCGTCGCTGAGGGAGGTGTCATTAACGGCGGCCATCAAATAGCCGTTTACCGATAGGCTCAGGCTGCTGCCGAGGCACTCGATATGCAGGCTGTTGACGGCCCCCTTGCCCTGGTTGATGTGTTCCGATTGGCCGCTCTTGAGGATAGTTTGCGACCCGTTGATAATCTTATCGATTAAGTAGTGGCCGTCGGCGCTGATGGCGAAGATGTAGCAGCTGCTATCATTCTGGAAGCGGCAGAGCACCTGGTGGTAGTTATCGTCGCTGCCGTCGACCAGCCAGGTCTCCACGTCCAGGGTAAAATCGGTCAGGGGGTAGGCGATGCCGCTGTAGGTGAAGCCGGCATCTCCCCCGGTATCCTTGATGTAGAAATAGCCGTCCTTATAGCTCGTCTGGCCGGTGGGCAGGTCGGTGGTGTTCCAGCCGCTGGCCGGGTCGCCGAAGTCGTCGCTAAAGAGCACCTCATACCCCCCGGCGATGAAGTGGGCGGTGATTTCTTTATCCGCATCCATGACCATGGTGGTGGTTGGGTCGGTGCCAGAGGCGGCGCCGCTCCAGTGGTCAAAGGTGTAGCCGCTATTGGCGGTGGCGACTATGGTTACCGTCACCCCGGGGTCATAGCTGCCCCCGGAAGGTGATACTGAGCCGCCCCCAGTCGGGCTGACATTAATAGTCAGGCTATATCGTTCGCTTGGGCATCCCCCCGCCCCCATTAGAAGCAGACTTAATACCAAAATCAGGCTGATGGCCAGGGAGAGATAGACGTTCTTACGCTTCAAGGTAAGGACCTCCTTCTAGCTGAAAAAATCGGTGTGGTACGGGGAATATTCTAGCACGGATTGTCAGGCGACTGCAATTTCTGGTAGTCTAATATTTCTCTATCACCACCCACAGCCCCTCCCCGTCGGTGATGAACTCTATCGTGCCATCTTCGTCAGTGCGGAATATATTCTCGGCGCCTATCTCCTCTACCAGCCTCTCTACGACATCGCCGTGCGGATGGCCATAGGGGTTATCCTCCCCCACCGAGATAACCGCTACTAAGGGGCTTGTCGCCGCCAGGAAGTCGGCGCTGGTCGAGGTAAGCGAGCCGCTGTGCCCCACCTTGAGCACGGTGCATTCCAGCTCAGCCCCTCCGGCGATAAGCCTGAACTCGGCCTCCCACTCGATATCCCCGGTGAAGAGAAAGCTTACCCTACCCAGCTCCAAGCGCAGGACGGCGCTGTTGTTATTGATGTCGGAGCCGGTGCCCTCCATCAGGGTCGCCGGCGGGTGGAGCACGGTCATGGTTACCCCCTCCCCCAAATCGATTTCCTGGTCGGCCTGGACCGCGATGCTGGCGATTTCCTTTTCATCGATCAGGCGGCACCATTCGTCATATAAAGGCGAGTCATAGTCTAAATAGGGATAGAGCACCTGCTCCACCTGATATCGCTCTAAAACTTCGACCAGCCCACCTAGGTGGTCGGCGTGGGGGTGGGTCAGCACCACCAGCTCTATGGTACGGTCCCAGAAGGGCATCCGTTCGCCCAGCTCTCCGGTTAGCGTCTGGGGGCTGCCTCCCCCGTCAATGAGCACCTGCTGGCTGCCCCGCTGAATGAGTATGGCGTCGCCCTGCCCGACATCAAGGAAGCTGACGTGGAGCTCGTCGTCGGGCATGGTGATGGCCGCTACCGAGGTCAGCGCCGCCAGTATTACCAGCGGCGGCACAACCCACCGCCAGGGCAGGCGGGAAAAACCCCTCGCCCCCGACCCCAGCCAGCTTTTAGCCCTCTCCCCCCACCCCCGCCCCCTGACGAGCCCGACGATAATAGCCAGAACGCCATAATAGACGGCGATAAAGGCGGGGCTAAACCTTCCTGCCTCCACTGAAGAGAGGGGCAGGGCGGCGAAGCCGCCCACGACAAAGAGCAGGTAGGAATTAAACAACCAGGCGACCCAGCCTATGCCCTGGGCGAGGGGCATAAAGGCAAGCCCAATAAGCCCCGCCGCCGCCCCGAGGATAATGATTAACGGCATCGCCAGCAGGCCGAGGAAGGTCACCAGAGGCCCCACCAGGGAAACGACACCGAAATAGTAGGCAACCAGCGGCCAGACGGCGATGGTGGCGGCTAAAGTCACGCTGAAGCCATCGCTGACAATGTTGCCCAGAGAGACTATTAATCCCCCCTCCCCCAGTGTGGCGCCGACCATTCGCCGTCCCAGCCCGTGGAGGGGAGGGGCGATAAAGATCAGCCCGGCGATAGCGGCAAAGCTCAGCTGGAAGGCGGCGTCGAAAACTATTTTGGGGTCGATGCCCACCATCACCGCTGCGGCCAGGGCCAGCGAGGTGATAGCCGTGCGCTGCCGCCCCAGCAGCTCGGCGCTCAGGAAGACACTGGCCATAATCGCTCCCCGCACCACCGGCGGGTGAAATCCGGTGAGAATAGCGTAGAGCCAGATGATAGCCAGCGCCAGCCAGACGTAAATATAGTGTCTTTTGCCGAAGAGCAGTTTGCCGAGGCTGACCAGCATGCCGGCTATGATGGCTAGGTGCAGCCCGGAGATAGCCAGCAGGTGGGCGGTGCCGGTAATGGTGAAATCATATCTTACGTCGGCGGGTATGTTGTATCTGATGCCGAGCAGGATGCCCTGGGTGAGCGCCGCCTGCGGTTCGGGCATAGCCTCGGCGATGCTATCGGCCAGGCTGTTTCTCAATGAATAAATCCACTCCAGCGGCTTAATCCCCTGGCCTGTGTCCAGGCGCTCTATTTGGGGGTAGAGCATGGTGGCGTAGATGCCCTGGTTTTTCAGGTAGTTCTTGTAGTCGAAGTCGCCGAGCTGGGTCGGCGTCTCCAGCTCCCCCGCTACCCGCAAAACATCGCCGTATTCGTATTCGGGGTAGCGGGGGACGAATAACAGGACGTCGCCCCCCACCTCCCGCCACCCCTCATTATCAGGGTCTATGGTACTGACTGAAAGCCTTATGTGGGTGGCGCTGTCCCTGACCTCGGGGTCGGCGCTCACCATCCCCTCGATTTGGACTTCTTGGTCGGTATAGAACTTGATGTGGCTGCCGTCTTCAGGGGGCAGGCTGGTCTGGTAGCATAAAGCCCCGCCGAAAAAGGCGATAAGGCAGACGGCGGCTATTATTATCAGCGGGCGCTTTTGAGGGAGGAAAAAGAGCAGGGGGAGGGGAATAAGCCCGATAAAGATGAGGGCGAAGGGCAGGGCTAGCCTCGAGCCCAGCAAGATACCCGCCACAAAGGCACCGCTAAGGTATATAAGCGCCAACGGCCTTCCTTAAAGCGTTAATCGCCTACGGTAATATAGTCCCGCATACCTTCGTACATAGACATACTGATGCCGGGGACCTCGGTTATCTCGATGATGTCGCTGAAGCCGCCGTCCTGCTCTCGGTAATCGATGATGGCCTGCGCCTTGCTCGGCCCGATGCCGGGCAGCGCCTCCAGCAGCCAGGCTTCGGCGCGGTTGATGTCTATCTTCTGGGGCTCATCCTGCTGGCTGACTTCCCCGTCGCTGGAATCCGTCTCCTCATTCAGGGGAATCTGGATGGGGTGGTTGGGGCTGTATTTCTGCCAGGCGATAACGCCGCCGATAACGATAACGGCTATCAGCAGCAGGGTAATCAGCGCCCAGAATCGGTTCGCGCCTGCGGTCACGGGAAGCCTCCTGGTGTTAGCTTCGCCGGTTATGACTGATTATTCAGGAGCCCCTGAGGACGGTCCCCAGCGCTTCCTCCGACTCGGGGGTGGTGATGGCGATTACCTGGTCTTCAGCCTCGATGACGGTGTCTTCCTCGGGGGCGAAGGGCCTCTGCTGACCGCGGATAACCAGCGACAGTGTGTTACCCGCCGGCAGCGGCAGCTCCTTCACCATCTTGCCGATGGCGGTGGAGTGGGGTGGGATTTTTATCTCCACAACCTCCAGCCCCTGCTCTTGGATATCCAGCAGGTGCGTTATGGGGTGGGTGGGTACCTCTTCCTCGATGCTCTCCAGGATTATCTTGGTGCTGCTGATGGTGACGTCGATGCCCATTTTCTTGAAGATGGTCTCGTTCTTGGGGTTATTGATGCGGGCTACGGTGCGGGGCACATTAAACCTATGCTTGGCGGCCTGGCAGGAAACCAGGTTGTCCTCGTCATCGCCGGTAACGGCGACGAACATTTCGGCCCGCTCCGCCCCCGCCTCTTCCAGGGTGGCCATCTCGCAGCCGTCGCCGCGGACGCAAACGCTGCCCAACTCGTTACAGATAAAGGCGGTCCGGACGGGGTCCTTTTCCAGCACCAGCAGCTCGTGCCCCTCGTCGAGCAGCGCCTTGGCCAGGTAATAGCCCACCTGCCCCCCACCGATAATGATAATATACATTGGTTAGTTCTTCTCTCCCTTCGGCTTGAGCAGCTGCTCCTTTATCATCTGGGCGAAGATAGTGGTCGGGCTGAAGGACTCGATGCCCAGCGAGCCGAAAAGCTCCCGCCGCAGCGGGTCGTAGGTGCGGCAGAGCACGCGGGGCACGTTAAAGATGTGCTTGGCAATCTGGCAGGCCATGATGTTGCGGTTGTCCCCCTGGGTAAGGGCGATAAAAGCATCGGCTTGCTCGATGCCCGCCTTTTTGAGCGCGTCCTCGTCGGTGCCGTTGCCCACCAGGGCGGTGCCCCCGAAGTCGGGCGGCAGTCGGCGGAAGCTGTATTCATCGAGGTCCAGGATGGTAACCTCGTGCCCCTCGTCGGCCAGAAGCCCGGCCAGCCTCCCCCCCACCCGGCCGCAGCCCATAATTACTACTTTCATAACCTCACTCGTCTAGGGAGTATACTGATGATAGAGTATAACCTCACAGGGCGCGTTCTGCAAGACATAGGGCGCCACCTTACCCAGGCTGAACTGCCCGAAAATCCGCTTATAGACCACCCCCATCAGGATTAGATCGGCCTCCCTTTCCACGGCTTCTTCGACGATGGTCGGCCCCGCCTCGCGGGCCTGGAGCAGGTCGGTCTCCACCTCGTAACCCTCGTCCTCGGCCACGGTGGCGATGTGGTCCAGCACCCCCTCGGCCTTCTTGACGTCGGGCGTAATCTCGGCATCCAGCGGCAGCGTACGCTTCACCGTGATCACATAGACCGTCCAGACTTTGGCCTTGCTCTTCTTGGCCAGCTGGCAGGCCAGCTTTATTACCTCGTCGTCGGCGGTAGTGCCGGTTACCGGCACCAGAATCTTAGTGAACTCCATTAGTTTCCTTTTACCGCCCGTTATGGAGTAACCGTATTATAGTCCCCTGCGGGCGGCTCTACAATCCCCCCTCCCCCGGCTCCTGGGGCGGGTGGGTTAAAGGCAAGCGCGATTTCCAGCGGTAGAGGCAGTAAACAATCAGGCCGATAGCCATCCATATCATGCCCACCCAGCGGCTGTAGGGCTGGGTAATTAAGATAATAATCCATATCCCAAAGGTGGCGATTAAGCCGATGATAGCCGTAATGGGTAGTTCCCAGCCGAAGATTCTTAGGTTCCAGCCCAGCTTAAAGGGACGCTCCATATCCGGTTTGCGGACTCTCATGCGGAGGATGGAGGCATGGGCGAACATAAAGGCCAGCAATGAGCCGAAGGCATACAATGCCCCCATATTCTCGAAGACTTGGCCGCCAAAGAAGCCTGGAATCAAAATAACCATGGCTATCAGGCTGAACAGGATTATGGAAATATAGGGCGTCTTAAAGCGGGGGTGCACCTTGCTCAGGGCGGCGGGCTGCAGCTTGTGACTGCCCAGGGAGAAGGCCAGCCGCGAGATGCCGATAAGTCCGGCGTTGGTGGCGATGAGCAGGATGGAACCGGCCAGTATGGCGATAAGCGGCTTGAGCACCTCGGATATCAGGGTTATGGGGATATTGGCGGCGATACCAGCCACCGGGTCGCGGGACCATTCGGTAGCCAGCTCCTGGGGGGTCATCGCCGAGAGCGACACCAGCGAGATGCCGGCAAAGATAACCAGCACGGCCACAATCATCATCACCAGCGCCCGTGGCACCTTCCTCTCCGGCTTTCGTGTTTCCTCCGCCATCTGGGACATGGTTTCGATGCCCGTATAGGCAATGGAGGCCAGGGCGATGCCGAAGACCAGGTTCCCGGCGCTGGGCCAGTTATCGATAATGCGGTGGAAGATCACCACCGGGTCGAAGAGCAGTATAAAGCCGATAACCACCAGCGCCACCTGGGTGGTTATATCCAGTACGGCGGCGGTGATGTTCACCCAGGAGGTCTCCTTGATGCCGATAACGTTTATCATCATCAGGAAAAAGACGATACCGATAGAGGTGGTGGTGCCCAGTAAGGGGGAGGCCTTGAACGGCTCGAAGAAAAAGCCGAGGTAGGGCGGGATGGTATAGGCGGAGATGGAGATGGTGACGATATAGCTCAGCATCAGCGCCCAGCCGGCAATGAAGCCGGCCATATCGTTAAAGCCGTGGCGGGCAAAGCTGGCCGAGCCGCCGGCTTCGGGCAGCATGGCCGTGCCCTCGGCATAGGTCAGGGCGGTGAAAATAAACAGTATACCGGCGATGCCCAGGGCAATGGGGGTTGCCCCCAGGGCGACCACGGCCACGATGCCTAAGGCGTAATAAATGGACGAGCCGACGTTACCATAACCGGCGCTGAAGAGGGCGGGGATACCCAACACCCTTCTCAGCCTATTGCGCTTGATGCGGCGGGGACGGAAAATCCGGTCGCCGGGTTTGGGTCGGTAGCTATCTGGCATTGTTTAGTTTAACCGATTTCACCACCATGCTAAAATCTGGTGAGCTTTGGTAAGTTTATGCCCCCAAACGCCGTCTGTCAATAACCTTTGTCCCTTGACAATTATTTAACCCTCAACTAAACTCACGGTGGAACCATGTTGACCAATTTCCTCTTCTATACCCCTGATTTCAATAGGGCGTTTATTCGGTCTGCCCGCGGCGGGCAAAGGAGGTGTCGGGCGTGAAGTTCCCCTTTATTCCCCGTGAGGAGAAATTCTTCGACCTCTTCAAGGCGAGCGCGCAAAACGTGGTAGTAGCGGCGCACCGGCTCAAGGAGATGGTCGATGACTGGAAGAATGTCGAGGGTAGCGCCGATAAGATAACCGAGCTTGAGCACCAGGGGGATACCATCACCCACGATATTATCGCGCGGGTACACCGCACTTTCGTCACCCCCTTCGACCGGGAGGATATAGTCCAGCTGGCCCATTCCCTGGACGACATCATCGACTTTATTCACGCGGCGGCGGACGCCATGTTCCTCTACAAGGTGAACCGCCCCGGCCCCCGGGCCAGGGAGCTGGCCGATATCATCGTCCAGGCGACGGAAGAGGTAGAGAAGGTAATACCCCAGCTCGAGAAGCGTATTATCTTAAGCCAGGTGCTCAAACGCTGTGTCGAGATTAACCGCCTGGAAAATGTTGCCGACAGGGTTTACCGCTCGGCGATGGCGGAGCTCTTTGCCGATTCGCCCGACATAGCTGAAGTTATCAAGTGGCGCGAGATTTACGCCCATATGGAGAGCGCCACCGACCGCTGCGAGGATGTGGCTAACGTCCTTGAAGGGGTAGCCATCAAGCATGCCTGATTTTGCCCTCGGTTACCTGATAATCATTATTATTTTTGCCGTTGGCTTTGGTCTGGTCAACGGCTTCAACGACGCCGCTAACGCCATCGGGGCTTCGGTCGGCTCCCGGGCCATTTCCCCCCGCAATGCGGTCATACTGGCGGCCATCCTCAATTTTGCCGGCGCCGCCACCGGTCTGGCGGTGGCGCGCACCATCGGCGAAGGAATTCTAATCCCGGATGCGATATCCTATGTGACGGTGATTGCTGCTCTGGCCGCGGTTATCGTTTGGGGAGGCATAGCCACCTACTTGGGCCTGCCGGTAAGCATCACCCATGGTTTTGTCAGCGGGCTGGCCGCCGCGGGATTGGCTACGGTGGGCATGGAAGCCATACAGTGGGGCGTCATGGGGAAGGTGCTGTCGTCGGTGGTGGCGGCTCCCGTCCTCGGTTTCATCGGCGGCTTTGCCGTTATGATTATTCTCTTCTGGGTCTTCCGTCAGAGCGCCCCCGCCTTTATGAGGATTATTTTCAGCCGTCTGCAGTGGCTGACCACCGCCTTTCTGGCCTACAGCCACGGCAAGAACGATGGCCAGATGCCCATCGGCGTTATCACCATGGCGCTGGTCATCTATACCGGCAATGCCGCTCTCTGGGACAACGTCCCCTTCTGGGTCATCATCATATCGGCTTTAGCTATAAGCTCGGGGATGGCTTTTGGCGGCTGGCGGGTCATCAAGACAATAGGACTCAAGGTCACCGCTCTGCAGCCGGTTCACGGCTTTGCCGCCAACCTCTCGGCGGCGGCGGTTATTGAGACGGCTTCGCATCTGGGAATACCGGTGAGCACCACCCATTGCGCCAGCTCGGCCATTATGGGGGTAGGGGCTACCCGGCGCTTTTCGGCGGTGCGTTGGGGGGTGGCCGGCAATATCGTTGCCGCCTGGATACTGACCTTCCCTATCTGCGGGGGGTTGGGTTATCTCTTCGGCTGGCTGCTGAATATGGTAGCCTAGCCGCTCAGAGGCTTATTTCTCTCGGGGTTCGGCGGCACTTCTCGGCGGTGATTATGGCGGCGATGGTTGATGCCGCCCGCTCGATTTCGTCCCGTTCGTTGAAGACGATATAGTCAAAGAGGTGCAGCTGCTTCATCTCCTCGGCGGCGGTCTTTAAGCGCAGGTCGCAATCAAACTCGGACTCTGTCTGACGCTCCCTGAGCCGGGCCTCAAGCTCCGCCATGGTCGGTGAGGTGAGGAAGATAACGACCGCCTCGGGCAGGAGCTTTTTAAGCGTGGCCGCCCCCTGCACATCCACCTTGACAATGGTGTCCATTCCCGCTTCCAAGGCTTTTTTAACCGGCTCCCGGGGCACGCCGTACCAGTTCCCGTAGACATTGGCGTACTCCAGCAGCTCCTTGTTTTTCAGCATCTTCTGGAAGTCTTTCTCGGAGACGAATTTATAGGCGACATTATCTTCTTCGTCGCTGCGTTTGGGGCGGGTGGTGGAGGTGGTGATAAATTTGGCGGGGTAGCCGGCTGCCTTCATCTGGTTGAGGACGGCGTCTTTGCCCGCTCCGGAGGGGCCGGAGAGGACGATAAGCAGCGGCTTGGGGGTGGGGTAGAAGGGGGTATTTTTAGGGCTCGTCTTTTTCATCGCTTGGCTCTGGCTTGAGCAATGGGCCTCCTCGGCTGGCTTGCAGCCGGCCAGCAATGGTTTCTGGGGCGAGGGCGCCCAGAATAATATGCCCGCTATCGGTAAAGATAACGGCTTTAGTCCTTCGGCCGCTGGTCATATCAATCAGCAGCCCCTTATTTTTAGCCTGTTGGATGGTTCGTTTGGTGGGTGCGGAGTTTGGCGAAGCTATGGAAATGACCCTGTTCATGGCTAGTATATTTCCGAATCCAATGTGAATAAGCTCGGCGACCATCTTTAACACCTCAGCAGCTTAGTTTTAGTGACGTTCGGGCTTTAAAATCTTAGCTTGAATCGGCGATAATAATCACCCCTTTCTCCAGGGTAAGTGGGACGCTTATTATAATATACCTTTAGCGCTGATTAGGCAACGGGTTTTGGGCTTAAAACGGCTTGAATTTTTTGAGATTTGCTGCTATGCTCTCTTTATGGATTGAGCTTTATGAATAATTACCGTCCGGGCTATCTCTGAAATCGCTTCAGGGGTAGCCTTTTTAGTATTTTATTGAGGTGAGCCGCTTTGTATAAGATTTTATTAAAGCAAGACCTGACGCCCCAGACTAAATTGTTCAAGATGGCCGCACCCGCCGTGGCTAAGAAGGCTCGGGCGGGGCAGTTCGTCGTGGTCAGGATTGACGAAAGGGGCGAGCGTATTCCCCTAACCGTCGCCGACTGGGACGAAAAAGAGGGCACGGTCACCATCGTCTTTATGGAGGTGGGTGCCACCACCGCCCGCCTGGCATTACTTGGCGAGGGTGATTCAATAGCCGACTTCGTCGGTCCACTCGGTTTGCCCACCGAAATCGATAGGTTCGGCACCGTCGTCTGCGTGGCTGGTGGGGTAGGGACGGCACCGGTTGCCCCTATCGCCCGCGAGCTGAAAAAGGCGGGCAACAAGATTATCACCATACTGGGTGCGCGCTCCAAAGAGCTTTTATTCTGGGAGGACGTCCTCAAAGCCACCAGCGACCAGATGATAGTCACCACCGACGACGGCTCCTACGGGCGAAAAGGCGTCGTCACCGAGCCGCTCAAGGAAGTGCTGGAGAGCGGCGAGAAGATTGACCGCGTTGTCGCCATCGGCCCCGTGGTCATGATGAAGTTCTGCGCCCTGACCACGCTGCCCTTTAAGGTCAAGACCATCGTCAGCCTCAACCCCATCATGGTCGACGGCACGGGTATGTGCGGCTGCTGTCGGGTAGCCGTCGGCGGCGAGACCAAGTTCGCCTGCGTCGACGGCCCCGATTTCGACGGTCACCAGGTTGACTGGGAGCTGGTGGCCGCCCGCCAGCGTATCTACCTGGGCGAAGAGAAGTGCGCCTACGAGGAGTGGCAGAAGAGCCACTCATCCTAGAGGAGTTGTTAAATGGCCAAGCTGAATCTTAACCGGGTGGCGATGCCCCGCCAGGACCCCAAGAAAAGGGCTAAAAACTTTAACGAGGTGGCGCTGGGCTACAGCCTCAAGCAGGCCCAAGAGGAGGCCAGCCGCTGTATCCAGTGCCCCAAGCGCAACTGCGTCGAGGGCTGCCCGGTGGGCGTTGATATCCCCGACTTTATCAAAGCAATCCGCGAGGGCGATATGCCCGAGGCGGTCAGGATACTCAAGAGCAAGAACGCTCTGACCGGCATCTGCGGGCGGGTCTGCCCCCAGGAGACCCAGTGCGAGGCCACCTGTTCGCTGGCCAAGAAAGAGGCCCCCATCGCCATCGGCCGCCTGGAGCGCTTTGTCGCCGACTGGGAGCGAAAAAACATGGGGGCAGCTAAACCGCCTGAGTCTCCAAAACCCTCCGGCAAAAAGGTGGCTGTGGTCGGCTCCGGCCCCGCCGGCCTAACGGCAGCCGCCGAGCTGGCTAAAATGGGGCATAGCGTCACCATCTTTGAAGCGCTGCATGTCGCCGGCGGCGTTTTGATGTACGGCATCCCCGAATTTAGATTACCCAAGGAAATCGTCCAGGCCGAGGTCGACTATGTTGCCTCTTTAGGGGTAAAGATCGAGCTGGACTCGGTGGTGGGCAAGTTAGCCACGCTGGACGAGATAGTGGCTCAAGGCTTTGACGCCGTTTTCCTGGGCACCGGTGCCGGTCTGCCCATGTTCCTGGGCTACCCCAGCGAGAACCTGAACGGCATCTATTCGGCCAACGAGTTTTTGACCCGCGTCAACCTGATGAAGGCCTACCTCTTCCCCGAATACGATACCCCCGTCAAGATTGGCAAAAAAGTAGCCGTCATCGGCGGCGGCAACGTGGCTATGGACTCCGCCCGCTGCGCCCTGCGCCTGGGCGCCGACAGGGTCTACATCGTCTACCGCCGTTCCGAGGCGGAGATGCCCGCCCGCCGTGAGGAGGTGGAAAATGCTCAGGAGGAGGGCATCGAGTTCAAGCTCTTGACCAACCCCAAGCAGTTCCTGGGCGACGAGCAGAACTGGGTGGTGGGCATGGAGTGCTACCGGATGGAACTGGGTTCACCCGACGAAAGCGGCCGCCGCCGCCCTGTTGTCAAAGAGGGCAGCGAGTTCGTCATTGACGTTGACGAGGTCATCGTGGCTTTGGGCACCCGCCCCAACCCCCTCATCGCCTCGACTACCCCGGGTCTGGAGACGACCAAATGGGGCACCGTTGTTGCCGACGAGGCGACGGGCAAGACGGTCAAGGACAGGGTCTGGGCGGGCGGCGATATCGTTACCGGTGCGGCCACGGTGATTAGCGCTATGGGTGCGGGCAAGGTTGCCGCGGCGGACATAGATAGGTTTTTGAGGGGGTTATAGTTCTTCCAGCGCCCTTAGATTATTTTGGCCGATTGTTGACAAGAAAGTCTGAACAAGGTGGATATTCGGTATTTGACGTACATCCCCAGTTTTTTTGTGCTTTAGGCGACCTTTATTATCTATAAATATTATAAAGAATTCTCCATTACTAATATCACAACCAGCAATGCGGTAAAGTTCTATAGTTTCATAGCCACCGAAAAACTTTGATCGGTATATTGCACTTGAAGTGACATCAAAGGATTGAAAAGACACTCTCTCCCCTTCTTTAATGTCATTGATCAATTTTGTCCACTGCCTATCGATTATTTTCGAAATTATGAACTGATAAACGTCCGAAAAATTATCTCTGTCTTTACCGCTCATTCTAAAAGCGGCTCTTATGTTTAAATTAATTTTATTACCTTTTGTGCTGAAAATACGCAGATTTATCGATTCACCAGCGGGTATAATAAAGTTTACAGTAGTCTTTGTCCCATCTAAAAATATCGTGTCTATCTCATCCCACAGGATAGTCTTTTTCTTTTCGCAGATGCCATTTTCACATACGAATTTATTGCCATATGCACACAGGAGTTCTCCTAATCTGTCACGGTCATATTTAATCATTTGAACCGCTCTACCTTTGGGATATTATACCCCATCTGTCAACTTTTGTTGCCTTTCCTGTCAAAAAACAAAAAATCCCCCTTCCAGTAATAAATTCTAAATCCTAATATCTAAATTTTAGAATTTAGGATTTCGGATTTCGTGCTTCGGATTTCACTTTGTGTGGTTTTTCTAGTAAAATTAACTCTAATTGTGGCTAAACTTGAGCAACTTGCCGAAGATACCTACCGCCTGGAAGGGCGGATTGCCGGTATCAATGCACCCTTTGCCGTCTATTTCATCAGGGACGGCGCCGGCGCCATCATCGAGCCCGGCCCCGCCGTGCTCGTCCCCGATATTCAGAAAGCCGC
>Ga0315545_1001325_pt1 | contig 24291 bp, 17 predicted proteins | sample SalMarSW160210MG_FD_203096 | JGI IMG/M metagenome (GOLD analysis project Ga0315545, IMG submission 203096) | Salt marsh sediment microbial communities from the Plum Island Ecosystem LTER, Massachusetts, United States - Salt Marsh Sediment SW1602-10 ...
ATCTTAGTGCTTAAAGTAGCGTTGTCGCTGGCGACGGTAAGTTCAGAATCCGCCTGCCTGACCTCCGTGTTGGATGCGTTTACCGAGATTTCAAAATCAGTGCCCGCTTCATTGCCGTTCAATACCAGATGATAAGCATCATTATAACGCAGTAGACCTGCCGTTACGCCGGGATTGTTCGCGTCATTGTTAATCAGCCCCACCAGCTCTTCGAGTGTAGTGGTAGAGGTAGTGGTGATTACTGTCTCTTTGTGATTGTAAGAATAAATGAAGGTTCCTTCACCGACATAGTCTTCGGCGTATTCGAGTCCATCTGCATGCACCCATCGCTCGGCAGTAGCCAATCGATTGATCTGGACGGTATGGTTGCCTTCAAAGGCGTTATAGGACGCTTCGGCTGTTAATATATCTTCATCACTGGTAGCGGTTGTGAAGGCACGTAGCTCGTTGGCATCGGAAAGGGCGCTGATTGTGCTTCTTAAGGCATCGAGCTTGCTCTCGAGATCGCTGAGGGCATCTTTTCTTTCTTCCCAGAGGCTCTTGCGGTCCTCGTACATATTTAGCGTGCGACTCTCAACAGCCATTAGCTGCTCAATGATCTTAGCCGTGTCAATGCCAGTGAAAAGACCTGGGAATTGTAAAGTAGACATTCTAGCCCGCCTCTTATAAGTTACAGCATTTTGCTATATACACTAATCAATACTCGACCATAGACTACATATGTAATTCATACACTACATGCAGCGTAGAGTAACCTCTCGCTACTATATTATCGCTAAAAAGTCACATCCACTTAAGTATTTGTTCATAAATTACTTAGCAAGGAAGATTGCATAACAACTTCTCCGATTCATCGCGAGCCAGCTCGCATTGCTGCAACAACTGGTGAACCTGTATATTTTCAGGGTCCATTTCGAGCGCATTACGCAGGTTAGAGCAGGCTCGATCTAAAGCTACACCCGCATAGTCTGGTGAATTGGACTGTGTATGAACACGCCCGAGCTCAACAAAAACAATGGCGGTTAAACATCTTGCATGTATACTTCTTTTCTCGGCGGCAATTGTATTCCAACTAACGTCCGGAAATAGCTCTTCGTAGCCGAATGTATCAGTGAACCGCTCTATAACATCAAAATAACAATTGGCTTTTTCGGCGCTTTTATCTCTCGAAATAATATCTGACGTCATTCGGCGCAAATATAATGCCTCCTTTAAATGTCGCGATGTTAAACCATGTTTTGCAAACCTTCGCATCATGTCGTAGCTCTCAGCAATAATCAGACTTTCGTCAAACATGCCGATTTTATCGAAGACGTCGATTCTGACGCACGTTCCGAATGGGATGGTTGGGAAGCCGTGATGAAAAAGGTCGCGTATCAAATCTGTACGATTAGTATATTCAGGCCTGTCAATCGTCCGGATCGAGCTACCATTTTCATCAATCAGACAATCGTCACAGTAAACCAAGTCAGCTTCAGGGTATTGCTCGAACTCGCGCAAATGCCTGGAAATAAAGTCCGGCGTGGTCATGTCCTCGGCGTTGAGCCTGATCCAGAACGAGCCCTTAATTTTTCCTATGGCTGTATTACACGCGCTTGCAAGACCTGAGTGGTCCTGATAGAAATAGTTGATTCTGGAATCTTTGTAGCTGAGCACTCTGTCTTTGGTGGCGTCTGTGGAGCCATCGTCCACAATAATAAGCTCGAAATTCTTGTAGGTTTGGGCCAGCGCACTTTCGATGGCTTTTTGGATGTATTGGCCTGCATTGTAAGCAGGGATTACTATCGAAACAAGCGGTTCTGTCTCTGTATCAAGAGTGCTATTCAGATTCTCTTCCGTTCTTCCAGCCGGCACAGTGGTGCTGTCATCAGGAGCAATAGGTTCGTTTTGAAACTGACCTACTTCGCTAAAGCTACTTAGGTCATCCTTCGCAGCTACTTTTGTAAGCGAAGAAGTGTGATTAGCCAAAAATTCCTTGGCAGCCGGGTTGTCGTGGTTCTGGATTTCTTTTTCAAGGTATCTAAGGCCCTGCTCTTTCTTACCAACGGCAAAGTAAGCTTTAGCTTTTAATAAATCAAAGTTTTTAAGTTTATTTGCTATTTCACTGTCGGTTCTTTCCAGGCTGTTAAGCACACTGATACAGGTTACATACGCGCCGTTTTGGAATAGGACCACTGCTCTTTTCACTAATCCAAGCAGCGCTTCTTTATCGAGTGGCTCGCTCTCCCACTGTTCGAAAAGGTGACCATATTTGGCGGTGAAATCCGAACATCGGCAGTTTCTAAGCTCCGCCGCTATATCCACGCCAGAATTATTATGAATTCTTTCCCTTATCTTACAAATCTTATCTTGCCAGTAGGTAACGAATCTGACTCTTCTGCTGCGAGGGTCGAAGGTTGGAAGCATTGAAGTTTGTGAGTTAGCGTGCACCCTCCGTAAGGTTAAAAACTCTGGAATATTTTTGAATCTTACATTGCCACCGTAATGCGCATACTCAGCAGCCTTAGCCAGCCAGACCGAATCTGAACCAAATGGAATTTCATCGTATAACCCGATCTCGTCAAATAACCTTTTGCGAATAATAGCTGAACCATGCCAGCAGAAATTCCATCTTGAGCGCTCGGTTCGCATAATTTCTTCATGAGAAAGTGCTAATTTACACTTTTCGCTGTATTCAAAATCCTCAAATTCCTCAAGAAATTTGTAATAAAACGAACCCACAATTCCGAGCTGTTCGTCTTTACTTATTTCATTATAAAGTGCCTTGAGTTTGCGCGGACACATAATATCATCAGCATCTTGTATAACAATGAAATCGCTGTTGGCCTGTTCAATCCCAAGCTTTCTTCCCACATAAGGACCCTTATTTTCCTGTGAGTAGAAAGGCCTAATTCTCTCATCCATCCGGCTGTACTTTTCGATTATTTCTCGTGTGCCATCCGTACTACCATCGTCGATTAATAACAGCTCCCACTCCTGCATTGTCTGATTCAGGATGCTATCTATACATTCCGGTAAAAATCTTTCAGAATTATAGCAGGATGTAATTATGGATACCTTTGGTCGTGCCTGGTATTGCCCAGGAGCAACATAATCCCGCAGCAACGATGCTTCGACCGAATCATCGATTGCTCCACCTTCGCTTTTAAGTGTAGTAACTTGCTGTAGCAAAGCATGTATTCTACCGCTTACAGCCTTAATGCTAAATCTCTCAGCCACCATATCTTTTGCTTTTGTGCTGAACTGACTCCAAAGAGAATCTTCACTCAATAAGCGCAAACATTTATTGGCAAAGCTCTGGGGCTCATCAGCAATAAAGCAGTTCTGACCATCCACAAAATCAAATCCTTCAGCTCCGATGGTTGTAGTAACAATAGGGGTTCCTACTGCGGCTGCCGTTCCCAGTTTGCCCTTCATACCGGCCCCATAGGTCATAGGACAAACAAATAATCTATAGTTAGCAACAGCCGATTCAGCATCCACTACATAACCTATTACTTTTACATTCGGATTCACCTCAAGCTCACCTTTGAACTTTTCGCTATCAAAGCCTAAAATGTGGAGCTGTGCCTGTGGTGCTTTTTCTGTAATAAGGGGAAACACTTCTTTCAGGAACCACTTAACAGCATCAATATTATGTGTGACATGAAAGCCGCCTATAAAACAAATGTGCCTTCTCTGCTGTATAGCTGGTCCCAGTGCCGGTATCGTATGAATATTTGGAATTACACTCACGTTGCAGTCGTAGCCGATACTCGCACATATATCATGCTTTTCGACCTCGCTAACTGTAAGCACCCAATCGGCCAGAGGATATAATTTCTTTTCGATCTCTAAAAACTGCTCAGCTCTTAAGAGGTCTTGACTATCATTCGACACCTGGAATTTCCTCATAAACTTTTTGTAGTGAAAATCCATGGTATCGACTATAACTGTTACGTGGCGATGATTGTGCTTCAACCATTGAGTAAAATGAAAAGCAAAATTTAGATAATTGACCGACCATAAGTTTGTTATCCATACACAATCTAACTTCTCTACTTTGTTGAAATGTAAATAGTCACGAAGACTGTCTACCCTTGGCGGCACTCTAACAAAGGCAACCGCACCATCGAAAGCCGCTTTATACTTCAACTCATCTTCATATCGGCCAAAATATAAATAGTCAATTTTATATCCTTTTCTTGCTAGAATTTTCAATATATGAGAAATTCTCAGATTGGAGCTACCCATATCAAAACGTGGTATATTAATGCTTATAAAAGTGATTCTTAAGGGCTCATTGAGATTCGTCTCGGCTAACTGATTGTAGTCAGGTAAATTCTCGCTATGCGACAAGCTCCCATCATCGTCTCGGACCTTCATAGATTGGATATTAACCTGTTCACTCGGCGGCACTGTGCCCATTTGTGCTGCTTGCATTTGCTCCAGGGACTCACTTACTTTTTGCCTGGGAGCCTGAGTTTGTTTTATGAGGTTTTTATTTTTCGGTGATGCAATTCGGCTGGGGTGAATTTTCGTAGTTTCTTTCTTAGTAAATATCTTTGGCAATGAAGTTTTTATTCCGTCTTTTATATTATTTGTCGCCGACTTCAGCAGAGGTGCATTATTTCTGGATATATACGAACGTTTTTTAACTCTATCAAAATCAACTATCTTGATGCCTGCTCTTTTTAACTTGAGTGTAAGAATCCTCTCATTTAAGATAGCTACTAACTTGGCTCGGAAAAATTGCCAATTACTTTTATTTATCGGCGCTGAACGACTCCAACCTGAAGTTATCCAGTATTTTAACCATTCCTTAAAATAATCATTTAAAAGATGATTATCACTATTGAAAATCCTTCCAGAAAAATTTACCGGAAGAATCTGATCTATCGTATCTTTGTCAATGCAAGTAAAGCCCAGCTTTTTGATAACAGTTTTTGGAATGACAAATATGTTTGACCTGATCCACGAAGAGACATCATATCCGTCAAATGTTTCCACTTGGTCGTGAATGTCAACTTTTCCCAGCACTTCATTTTCGCTAAGTTCAGATAAAGAGATCGTGTTGATTTTCGACTTGTAATAGTCAAGGCCATATCCTTTTTGGGCCCTATTAAGAAAAGAGTCATTGACAAAAAGTAATATATCACTTTCTATATCGGCCGACTCCAGAAATTTTAAACCTCTCTGCCATCCGGAAAACTCGCGATTGCTGTTGTCGCCACCGATATCAAACACATTAGGTTTATTTTGGATAACTGTTTTTTCTTCTGCAAAATTATCTATCTGTACCAAGGTAATCTGGAATCCCTCCAGCCCGGCGAGCAATCTATGCAAGTTTTTGAGAGAATCAGGATATATGTCCCTCTCAGCATAAACATATAATACAGATAGCTTTTTCCTTTCCGGCTGATGTTCCCGGAGTTTATTATTGGTAACCAATATCTTATTTCGATTAAAGGTCTGGGCTAGCATTGATTCCTTTGATATTTGGTCTTTAGGAATAGCATTTCTATAACTACGACCAACACAGATTATGAAATCTTTATTGTCAATAAGATCTTCAACGATGTGTCTCTTGCGGCTCTGATATTTAATAAACTTGCTCACTAAATTATTTGCTGATAACCATTGCTCAATTTTCGCCTCATCGATATAAAACGTTTGATGAAACCCCCTGTTAACTGCTTCCACGCTTCTTTCTTGCATGTAAGGTGTCGATAGAATAAGGGTTCCATTAGGTTTAAGCGCACGGCTGAAGACTCTAAACAATTTAGGTATGTCATCTTCCTTAAAATGCTCAATTGTCTCAAAGGAAACGATGTAATCAAACAAAGATTGATATTTCAAATCTAATATATTTGTATGAACAAATTCAACATTCTGTACGTTTTTATAACGAATTTTTATCTGGTTTATAACTTTTTCGTTAATATCTGCGCCAATTACTTGAGCAGACTTTTCCGCCAACATTACGCTGCCATAACCTGTTCCACACGCAAAATCTCCAACTATTTTTCCGGGCGAAATGATAGATTTAGCATACTCATACCGGCGATAATGATTTTTTTGATTCATCACTAATTTATCAAACTGAATATTTTTTTTGTAAAATATGTCAACACGTTCTCCTTGGTCGCCTAAGTCATTTTTGCCAAGGTAAAAGGGATTTTCCATTAGCAAAAAATTATTATTTGCAGATATGCTCAAATTCTCCCCGGAACTCTCAAGCTCGGCAATAGATTCTTCTAATATCAGCTTATCAAAGTTGATAAAGTCTCTGACTAAGAGTAAAAATCTTCCACCAGATGCCTTCGCCCCAGTGTCAAATAGCTGCTTTTCTGTTAACAGTCCATTTACATTCAAAACCTTCAGAGTTGGCAGCAATGCTTTTAACCGTCGCTCGTTAATATCCAATTGGTGATCATTGATGAGCACAAACTCATAATCTCGGGATAGGTTCATTTTGCACAACTTGCTCAGATAAGCATAGATCTCGGCAGAATCCTTGCCTCCAGCTAAGATAATCGAGCAACGTGTCGCCGCTCTGAGTTGTGTATCCGTGCTGATCATCGATACTATTTGCAATTAAATATTATTACGATAAGTTGCTACGGTCTTCTTGCCTTTGCGGATACGGCTCAGCGATTGTTCTGTCTGGTCTTTTTCAGCAGTAATGGCAAGACATAAATCGTTGTAGAGCTTTTGAATTCGCTTACGCCGGGCCTCAAAATCAGGTTGATTCAAAAAACCCATCTGAGCAATTTTCCGGACAAGAACATCAGCTTGTCTGCTCATCGATTCAACACTACCAATGCAACCGTTGCGAGCTGATGCTATTTGCTTTTTAAGCAGTTCCTGCAAATCATCCAGAAGATTTGCCTGATCAGAGGAAACAATTTCAGTATTATCCTTTTTCATTAGGCTTGATTTCCTGCTCGTTCACCTGCGCCAGATTATGTTCCACTTCCTCAAGTAGATTAGCAGCGTCCTTATTATTCGGGTCTAAAGCTAATAAATCTAAGAGCACTCCTTTAGCCTGTTCAAGTCGACCATCTTTCATGTATAGCGCTGCCAGAGAAAACATAACAGAGATGTCACTTTGATGCATTCTCAAGTAGACTTCCAGATAGTAAGTGACCTTGGCGAACGAACCCATCTTACAACTTGTTTGAAATAGACCTAAAAGTGCTGTTATGTTGTCGGTGTCGAGCTCGAGGGACTTCATATAAAGCTCAAAGGCCTTTTGGTAATCTTGCCTCTGTTGTGCCACCATTGCCAGGCCGGTGTATGCCTTGGCACAATCAGGAGCCAGCCGACAGGCAACCCTAAAAGCTATTTCAGCATCATCAAGCTGATCCTTCTGTAGAGCTGCGACTCCAAGCCCAATGTAAGGACCCGGCTCATCAGGCCCTATAGACGCAGCTTTTTCATAGCAACGTCGCGCTTGGGTATAGTTGCCAACAGAAGTGTAACAGTCACCGAGTTCCTGCAAGACCTCATAATGCTGGGTCTGATTATGCTGTTCAACATTGTTTTTTGAGGTTGTGTTCATAGCAATTATCTTTCCTTACATTTTAAAATGCCTACCTGCTGGGGATAGTTGACGACTTTGGAACCTGTAAAATAATCTAACTCATTAGTCAGCATTTGCTGCGCCTTTTCAAGTAACTGTATAGCACCGTAAAAGCTCTTCTTCTCTCGGCAAACCTTAGCTTGCAATAAGAGCGTCTCTACCGTAGGACGCTGCTGGTTCACTTCGTAAATGAGTTTTGCGGCGCGGGCATGGTCACCAGCCTTAAAGATAGCCTTTGCAGCCAAGATTCTCATCCACAACTCATTCTTATGGTGCTCGGCGATATACTCGAACATCCTGCCTGCTTGTTTGAAGTTTCCATCGTTCTGTAACGAGATCGCTTCTTGAAGCAAACAGTCAAACTCAAAAGGTAGCTCCTGATGATTTGGTTTTCTAAATACAATACCAGATGCCTGCATAGATTGCTTTACAGGCAATCCGGGAAAAGCTCTGCGGGCACCAAGCAGGTCTGTTTTTCCAACAACTGCTGCCCAGGCTGTATCCGTCGCGCCCTCTAACTCAAAAGCTGTGTCCCGAACTGGCTTCGGGACTGAATTGTTCATCAAAGCATACAGCGAGTTTTCCACCCACATATCTTCTATTGGAAAACTATTTGGCACGACAGTGATATATTCGCCGTCGGCACTGTGTAAAGCTGCATCTACTCGCTCAGCCTGAGAAGAGAAGGGCGCTACAGGCACACGGACTACGTTGGGCATATCAGTATTTAGCCGGGAAAAATCAGATTGGGCAAATGGCAGATACAGCTTGTAAGGATAGAATGTGTAACGCCAAATAGAACCGATGGTTTTACCAGCTTGCTTGTCGAGCTTATCAGCAGTGAAAATGATCGACATGTCTTTAATCTTTGGCCAAGGTTTTGCAGGTCGTGTTGTTCGTATCTCAAGAACATTCCTCAGGTATTCGCTTTTATCTTTGCGTCTCTGGACGGATATTCTGTCACAATCATCACAAGGGCTATAAAACTCACCAGTAACTTTGGGTACGTGATGAAAATCGGAGAAAAAAACGAGCCGACGTGTCATATCCCAATCAATCAGGATATTTAGCTTTTCATTATAATAGCCGGTTTTTTCAATCAAGTCTCGGCGGTGCATCAGGCACACGTGCAGGACGTGATTGAAGTGTAGCATGAAGAAACGGTCGAAATCCCGGCTTATCTCAACCACTTTACTTAACACCTGCCGCTTACCATCCGGCAGCACCCTACAGTAAGACTTATACAAATCAGTGTATGCAACCTGGCAATCTGTCTCATTCTCCAGAGCATTTACCAGTGACTCTATATGATTAGGGTAATACAAGTCGTCATCATCAAGGTAGGCAACGTACTTGCCGTTGGCTATGCCCAAAGCCTCGTTTAGAGAAAATGCTTTGCCGTGGTTTTCTTTTCTGTTAATAAATATCAGCCGGGGGTCGTTAAAAGATTCGATTAGATCGCTTACGTCTGTGCCGCCGTCATTGACGACGACGACCTCAAGATTTTTGTAACTTTGTCGCAAAACACTGGCAATAGCTATAGAAAGATATTGAGGTCGATTAAATGTCGGAATTAGTACGCTGACAAGCGGGTCAGCTTTTATTCTGCTTTGCTCTCGCAGTTTATACAATCCGGAATCAGTTCTTCCGCTTTTGACCATTTCAACCGTATTTGACATTATTCAAAAAAGTGTCACGAAACTTTATTATCATCAAACTCTAAAGAACGGAACTCGTTAGGTAATGTTGCTTTTCCATCTGGCCTGTCTTCTAACCCGATATTAGCTGGACTTTTAGGCTGCTGAATGTCTATTTCGCGTTCGAGCTGGATAAATATGGCATTGATTTCTTCTAACTGATTTTTCAATGGATACCTTTGCTCGACGAATCTACGATAGCTCTGGGGCTCATATCTGTCCGCAAGTACCCGCTCACAGAACTGCTCAGAGATATCGAACAGTAAATCAGATGGAAACATTTCAATAGCGCCTGGAAAATTGTGGATGACCGGCTTCAGGCCACAGGCCATGCCTTGCAATAATCCCACATCTTGACTTTGACCAATACCGGCTGAAACAACGAAGTGTTTATCCTGCAGCCAGCAATTTACATCCTCTTGCCAGCCATCAAAAAGCACAACATCTGACAGTTCGAGCGCCTGTATTATGTGCATTATATACCGCTGAAGCATCTGGTTCTGAAAAGCTCCTGCGAAGAAAAGCCTGTATTCCGGATCGATGTAGTGTAGCTTCTGCATGCACTGCAGCAGAAACATGGGATTTTCCTGCATATTCAAATGACCAATGCAGGCGAGATTCTTGCCTCGCTGTCTGCCGACAAACTCAAATTTATCAAGGTCAACACCTTCGGGAATAGTAACGAGCCTTGTTCGAGTTTTAATGTCAGGCACCTGCTCCAATAAAATCTCTTCGAACTGTGAGTTATCGCTTGTGATGAGAATATCAATGTTCTCCCATTGAACCTGTCTCGGCCATCCATGCTGTAACTCAGGTCCCTGTAGCTTGACAATGTTTCTGGTGATCTTTGGTAATTTCGAGGCCTCAGAGGCAATGTCACTACAGCCTTCAAACCAGCAGATGTCACTGGTTTTCATAAATTCATACATCTGGTCCACGCTTTGACCCTGGAAATGCTGTACCCTGAAGCGTTCTTGTGCAAAGGCGCAAATATCTGCAAGCGACCTATTCTCCGCGTTAGCTGCGCAGAAAAAGGCAATCTTCGGTCTTTTGCTGCGAATCACCTCGAGCACAGGCTCAAGTACATCCTGATTTGGTGCTAACTTCAGCGAACGTAATAACATTTCGAGCGCATCGACTTTGTTTGACTGGTCCAGAAATAAATTCGCTGTTCTATTGAGTACATCAGCATTCAATATGCCCATTCGTTCCATGTCGTTATAAAGCTGGCCGATTTGATCTGCTCTGCCAGCACCAAGGTACGCCTCTACCAGGTTCCAAACTATCTCAGCAGAATTAGGCTGTAAATTTCTTGCGCGGACCAGATGCTCGATGGCCTCGTCGGACCGTCCCAAACAGTGCAAAATTGCTCCCGCATCATTTAAGGCCTCTACATCGTTAGGCGAAACTCGAAGATATTCCTCAATGCGAGCAAGTGCCTCCTGATACTTTCCGGTTTCAGCTAATCCCACTGCTTGTTGATAACGACTCGAATCTGCTTGTGCCATCATAAGTGCTACTCCTTTTTTCCCAAAGGCGGCTATCAACAGCTACTATCCCGAAAAAATTGGTGCAAATTACGTGCCGCTTACCAAACACACATCTGTATCAATTTTCCGGACACAACAAAACCTAACTGCATAAATATCTGACACGCGCGCCATGAAAAGAGCCAGGCGACCATCTAAAGATTCAGGTACATTTACTACGTTATAAAATCCAATAGTGACAGAGACATAAGTTTGCCAGCCACCGATAAGGACATTTCATATAGAATCTCACGGCGTGTAAGGTCTATGGCCACTTGCGCGATATCAGCTTCTTGAAGTTGTGTCGTTTCTTCTTCAATGTTATAGTTTATGTTTTCGAGATTGTCCTTCAGATCACTCAAGAACTCTATTTTTATCCCGACTGAGACGCTAGCCTGTACCACAAGATTACATATTTCTTCGAGCGAAGTAAGGCAACTATCTTGGATTTTACTCAATTGAGCATCTGAAAGACCTCTATCGTTTTGTAATATGTCGCGAATGCTTATTAATGTGGAAAATACATCGTATGTCCCCGGTACACGCACAAGCTCAGTTCCAGTGTCATTAATCTGGGTAGTGTCAACATAAAGGACGCGACCGGTCCGTGAATCCGTCACAGCCTGGTTGGTGTCACCTCCAGACGGTACCGTTACGAAGCTTGCTCCATCATCGATGGACAGTTGGTAGTTGCTGCCGTCGTGAGTAATGGTCAGCCAAACGTCACCGCAAACACTGGATGTGCCGGTGCCGGCCTTGGCGCCGGTATCTCCCAGGAAAACCGGGTCGCTACGGTCATCTGAACTAAATATCTTATCACCAACATAGAATGGAGAGGTCTGCAGACCAGAGGCAACCTCTATGTTAGACTTTTCATAGCTGCCCTGGTACACTACACTCGTGATTTCTCCACCAATGCGTTCAACAATATAAGGAGCAGAATTCGTAGCTGATCCTGCAAACAGATATTGATCAGAGTGTTCTGTATTAGCCAACGAAACTATCTGCTCTAACGTGTCATTTATTCCCTCTGCAATCCTGTCCCGACCATCTTGGTCGTATGTTCCGCTAACAATTTGAGTTAAATCGGCTTTGATATCAGCAAGCGCCGAGCTCATATCCCCAAGGACTGACGATGAAATCTCCAACTTGCCGACCAAGTCCGACAGAGTCTCCATGTAAGTTTCCAGATATCTCTGTTGAGATTCGAGCCCCAAAACGCGGCAAGCATCAGACGGGTCATCAGAAACTCTGTTTATCCTCGAGCCGGTAGAGGCTTGCTCTTGCAACACTGCCAATGCCTTAGAGTTCAGATATAGGGCATAACTGACAGTGTCGTAAATACTGCTAAGTGAACCACTCATTAAAAATCCTCTATATGGTATTTGATTAAATGGTCGATATCCCTGTATGCGTAAATAAGACAATAAATAGCTAAGCCATAAATTAACGCACTAACCCATCTACTCATCAACGCAGTTACCAATTACCAGTTATCAGTTACCAATTACCAGTTACCAGTTACCAGTTACCAATTACCAATTACCAATTACCAGTTACCAATTACCAGTTACCAGTTACCAGTTACCAGTTACCAGTTACCAGATACCAGATACCAGATACCAGTTACCAGTTACCAATTACCAGTTACCTTTCACAGCATTTCCATAATAGTTTCTATCGCATCCTGGACCATACTGAGATATTTGGACATCGCTTGAAACATCTGCTCGAAGATCAATAATTGAGCTGCTTCGTCATTGATATCGACGCCGCTTATCTCACTTTGCCTATTAGTAAGTTCCTGAACCATTGCTTGAATACTATCAGAGCGCGTTTGTTTTACAGAGACTTGCTGGCCAATATCGGTGACAAGCTGACGATAGAACTCTTCCGGCGTCATTGCGTTTAAGCTATCTACTGCCTCATCCTTCACGCCTAATAGCAGCAAAGCGTTGGTATTGTCGGACTGGTCCGCTCCTAAAGCCGTTGCGATCCGACCTGGTGAATCAACTATATCGGAACAGATAGCCATATTTCTGGCAGAAGAACCGGAAAAGAAGGTATTGATGCCAAGCGCAGCCAGTGTTCCCGAAGTATCAGAACTTGCAAAGGCATCCACCTCAAAAGTGTCACCGGAGTTGAGATCGCCCGTGGAAAGTGATATCTCAATTCCGTTGCCTAAATCAAGCTTATCACCGGCTGCATAACCCACACCGACATTTAGTGTAGAAATAATTTCACCATCGCCATTTGTAACTTCGAGACGCAGGTCACCATTGCCTATAGAACCGGTTCCTGTTGCTGTAAAGGTGAAAGTCTGATTTTCATCTCCTGTATAAATTCCCGACACACTTATCGCCGGAGGAGATGTTGCTGTTAGATTAGTAGCCGTTGGCTCAGATAAAACACAAGGAAGAAAATCAAACTCATAATTCGCCTCAGTTTGGATAGTAAGCTTTGATGAGAATACCGAGGCATTCAAACCTGTAATTGCCGATATATCTGCCGCTATCGTCGACAGTGAATCCGTTGAAACATCCACATCAATTTCATGGCGCGTTATCTCTCCGGTGCTGGTGTTAATGACCCTGATATATATGTTACCGTTGGTTACATCCTGACTGAAATCAGCCAAATCTTCGCTTGTCATCCCCCATCCGGTTAGTTCTGTAAACGATCCTTGCGAACCGACACCCTGAACATGATGCTGATTTATCTGTTGTATTATTGAGCGAGCCAAAGCATCAAGGTCGTCGTGAATACCAACTAAAATTTCATTTCTCAGTGATAATAAGCCGCCTAGCTCTCCACCCTGGACACTTGTCATGTAATCGTTTGCACCTGCTGCTGAAATTCCAATTTGATTGTCGTCTTTAACACCAACTTCCAACTCCATCGTAGACGCACCCACAACAACAGGTACTCCAGCAACTCTGACATCAACAACACCATACTCCCGGCTTTGTGTTTGCACAGATACGAGTTCGGAGAGATCTTTTATGCACTGATCCCTTTGGTCACGCAGGTTGTTTGCTTGCGCCCCACTTATCTCTGTCCTTTCTATATTGGCGTTGAGTTCGGCAATTTGGGTTATCAGAGTATTAATATTGTCGACGGTGTTTTCAGCTTCCGAAAGAATCTGATTTTCGAGCTCATACAGAGATTCGCCCAGCGTGTTAAACTTATCGGATAGACTCTGGCCTGCAACAATGGTCTGGCTTTGCCAAATAACCTCCGTCGGATGAGTGCACAGATTTTGCAACGCACTGAAAAACTCGTCGATTGTTTCACTTAAACTACCTCCAGCCGAAAACTCACCAAATGCACTCTCAACAGTCTGTAGCGTTGCGAGTTCTTGCGATACCTGCCCCAATGAGGACTGTTGTCGGAGAATTTCCTGCTCCAACAGCACGTCGATCATTCTGGTAACGCCGGCTATGTCAACACCTCCTCCTTGCAGAGCGGAACCAACCTGCGAAGAGTAAGCAGGAACCAAATTCACTCTTTGAAGATGATAGCCTTCGGTAGCAGCATTAGATACATTATTACCGATTACGCTGATAGCCTCTTGAGCTGCGTTAAGGCCGCTTATCCCTATGTCTAAACTCTGCATCTGTTAACCCTACATGACCAAGAATTGAACCTAGAATTTAGTGTAAGGCATAGTATCACTCGCAACTTATCAATATTGCAAATTTACGAAAGTTGTATTAGCTTGTCGTTCTGTTGAACCATCGGGACGGTAAGTATTCACAGCTTTATCTTCAAAACCGAAAATATTACGCAACAACAAGCTATTAAATCTCGCGCATTCCGACAAAAGCAATACGGTACTTAAATGCTCTCTCTTAAGCCGCTGGACCAATACTCTGAGCTCCGCTTTTCTTTGAGCTATCTGAGCTTTACTGTGCTCTGGCAGTACATCTTCAATCTTGGACAAATTGATCTTATCCACGCTGCAATCAAGAACATGCGCCAAGTACTTTCTTATAGAGTGGCGCTTTTGCTCGTTGGCCGCGTGACTATTAGCCTCTGCCTGGATCTCAGCAAGCATTCTGGATAGTCCTACATCATCCCGTTTAATAACACAACTGCGTAACTGGTCCAACTGCCGCAAGCAATCCTGTATATGCTTGATATCTCTGTCGAGAACATCCAGCAATTCATCTACTTTATATTCCAAAGTAGCCACTGCACTCATAGAACCACATCCACTAAAGCTGAGTTTGAATTCATTTGATTGTTGCCGTCTAAGAATTGATATATGTCTTTCCAAAATCCGAAGCCGCCTTCGGCTGCAAGGGCACGCCCCAAAAACAGACCGAACAATCCCTTTATCTGAGTGGAAACTCCTTCTTCATCGAATCCCCATTTGCCGATAGCGTTTTCCACGTCTTTTAACAAGTTGGTAATAAAAACAGACTCAAAATCTTTGGCCACTTGCTGCTTCCTTATTTCTGATACAGCATTTGTCTGACCGAATTGCAATCTCGCGATCTCATTGGCAGACAGACTTTCGTTCGAAGCATTGAGTGGCATTGCCGACTGTATTAATGTTACTGAAGTTCCGTCCATAGAAATCACTCTTACATAATCACCAGCTTAGCTTGAAGGGCGCCTGCGGTTTTCAAAGCATTAAATATCGCTATAAGATCCCTCGGTGTCGCACCTATTGCATTGAGGGTCTTGGCCAGCTCCGAAACCGTCACGGACTTCGATACAGGAATCAAATACGCATCCCTCTCTTCAACACCAACTATCGTATCAGGAATAACTTCTGTTGTACCGGCATCAGAGAAAGGTGCCACAGGCTGAGAAACCTGTGCGGTTTCCTTAATCTTTACAACCAGACTGCCCTGAGAGATCGCCACTGCCGATATGCCAACGTTCTCGCCGACAACAATCGTCCCAGTTCGCTCGTTAATAATGACTGCTGCAGGGACATCAACCTTAACTTCGGCCTTTGTAACTTCGCTGATAAAGCCGGCCGTTTTAGCTGAAGCGACTTCACTGGGAATTTCAACTCTGACGGTTCCAGCGTCGATCACCGTAGCACTGCCCGGATAATTCTGATTTATGGCCTGGCTGATTCGCTGGGCGGTCGAGAAATCGTAGTTCCTCAGATTAAATGTAATAAATCTGCGTCCGGCAACAGACTCAACATACGCTGCTATCTCTTCCTTCTCGACTATCGCACCACCAGGAATACGACCAACCGTCTGATGATTCTTCGTAACAGAAGCTTGCTTGCCTGCGACAGACCAGCCACCTATTGAGACACCACCCTGAGCAACGGCATAGACTTGACCATCAAGACCCCTTAAAGGCGTGGGCAAAAGCATGCCGCCTTGGAGGCTTTTGGCATCACCTATAGTAGAAACATCAACGTCAATTTGCGAGCCTTCATGGGTAAAAGGGCCCAGCTCCGCAGTTACCATGACGACAGCAATATTGCCTCCGGTTAGATCGGAAGGAGAAAGAACAAGCCCAGAATCGCGCAATATATTAGTAAGCATCTGTCGCGACAGTAACGTAGTGTCGCCTGTGCCAGCAAGACCGACGACTAAGCCTGTGCCGCTTAGCGGATTGCTGCGAACGCCTTGGATTTCAACGATATCTTTGATTCGCTCGCAACGACCAATGTTGATATCAAATAACAAAGTCAAACACAACACCGATAGAAACAGACTTCTGCGTTTGGCGAACAAAAAAAACGTAACTTTATATCTCATAAGGCACAAATTCTCCAAAGCACGGACAAGACTAATGAAAAAACCAAAGTTAGAATGGCCAAAGAATATCAAATATTGTACCGAGCCAACCGGGCCTGGTATATGGTGCTGCCACACCTCTATTTCTGGTTACAATTTGAAAGTTAGCGACCTGTTCACTTTTTACTGTGTTATCAAATGCAACATCGCTTGGCCTGACTATGCCACTGACCTCAACAGTCTGGACGTCACCGGCGATATTACGGTCACGAGTTCCCATTACAACAAGATTGCGGTTCGGCAGAATGTCCACAACCACGACGCTGACTCTGTCGACAAAGCTTCGCTCATCCTTGTAATCCGCTTTGCTCTTGAGCTCATTAGTGGATTGCGCGTCCATTGTAAAGCCAGGCATGCGCGGTAAAAGATTGTGATTCGGCGTTGTGATACCTAACTCGCCATCAAATGTGTTCGACCGCTCGGTCTCTTTCTTTAGATCCCGCTTTGCCTTGTTATCAACCTTACTATCCTCAGTAATCTTGATGGTAAGAATATCACCTATCTGTCGCGCTACATCGTCGGCATACATATCTCGCATGTTCTTGTCTCGCTTGGCCCAAATAGAATCTGCTCGCAGACAGGACGAAGAATCAAACATAACAACCACTAATACAATCCAAATAATAAGTCTACCGTTCATTATTTCCCCTTCTCGAATTGTTACATTTCCAAAGCTCATCGTAGAAACCACAGCATCATCTTTTCCTTCACGACGAAATAATACTATTACTCACAAAATAGGTTCCACAGTTCCGTCCTCACTAACTCGACACAAGATGACTCGTTGCGAGTCCAAGTTCCGAACCCTGACATACTCACCAACCTTTGCATCTTGCATGGATATTCCGACGGCTGTAACCAGAAAGCCCGGACTCTCAAGCCGGATCAAGACTGTCTCGTTGCGCCCGACTGCGGCGGCAGGCTTTACAGGGCCAACCATATCCGGACGAACGACTATATTGGGTCGTAGTTTATGTTTGGCGACAAGACCATAAGGTAATTTGAAATCGGCGAAAACAGGGTAATTCGATACAGCCTTTTCTATTTCAACGTTCTCCGGGGTAATAAGGCCGCCCTGCGGAATTTCGGCTTTAGTAATCACTTTCCGAGACTCGTACTCCAGTTGGAAAGTCACCTCACGGATGCCTATTTTTTTACTGTCAGCAATAATAGTAATCTGAACTTTAACCTGATTCCTGGCGCCGTTCTCGACCAGACGGGGGACAAGCTCTAACTCCTTGTTGGGCCAAGGTAGTACTATGTCTTTAGGTCTTCGAACCGGTTTGAACCGCAGAACTGAACGAGCAGGTGGATTTTCGTTCAGATATGAGGTTGCAAGCTCTATGAATTCGCTGCCTTTGATGATACGTTGGTGCCTTTGTACTGTTACCTCCTGGGCACCTGTAAATATCACATCTGAGACAGCTCCACGACCAGTCCTGTTGAGAATCCCACTGCAAGCGAGCCTACTCAGCACCATCTGCCTATCCACAACTATTTTCTGTCCCGGCACCGAAAATCGTCCGAGAGCGATCTCGCGAGCGCGCGCTACAAGCGATTCTTCGCCTCGGATTACGCTGATCTGGCCAAGTTCCAGGATGTTATTCGTAATTGTTACTTGCCTAGGCAAATGAATATGCAAGGCAGAATCTGTGTTTGGATCACTAACATAGTTATTATCATCTGCCAGAGACAATTGAGAAGGCATCACAACACAACAGATCACCATAAAAGTGAGAACTCTACTGTTCATAATAATCCCCTTATCAAACAATATTATTAGCTGTTTTAAGCATGTCATCCCCAGCTTTTATCGCACGGGAATTTATCTCGTATGCTCTCTGGGCAGTTATTAGATTAACGAGCTCCGTTACCATCTGAACATTGGACTTTTCCAGAAAACCAGACTGAATTGTACCGAAACCATTTTCTCCCGCGGTGCCGGTAGTGGCTGTGCCGCTCGCTTCGGTCTCGGCTAATAGATTGTCTCCTTCATTTGACAAACCGGAAGGATTGGGAAATCGCACCAACTGAATAGTTCCTACAACCGACTGAGTACCTGATGCATCTGCGATATTAACACCACCATCCTTTCCAATATCTACTGAGACAGCATCTGTAGGGATGGTAATGGCTGGCTCTATGGTATAGCCTGTGGTTGTGACCAACTGTCCGTCCGCATTTGTCTGTAGTGCACCATCGCGCGTGTAACGCATATCGCCGTTCGGTAACATCACCTGAAGGAAACCATCTCCACTGATTGCTATATCGAGATTTCGGTCTGTACTCTGGAACTCGCCTGTGGTGAAAACCTTTATGTTAGATGCAGCACGAACTCCACTACCTACTTCCAAACCGCCTGGAGTGTTTATTCCAGCAGCCACTTCTGTGCCCGGCTCTCTTAGTTTGACGTAGAGCAGATCCTGAAAGTCAATCTGACTCCGTTTGAAACCAGTGGTATTGACATTGGCAAGGTTATTTGAAATGATGTCCAACATCATCTGCTGTGCGGTCATGCCGGTCGCTGCGGTTGAAAACGCCTTTAGCATAACGCTAATCTCCTTACTTACTAATGGTATTGTGCTAACCCATTGCTACACTCATAATACTCTTGGTAGCATCCTTTTGAGCTGACAGTACTTTCACATTTGCCTCGTAAAGCCTTGAAACAAGTAACATGCCCACCAACTCATCAACCATCTCGACGTTAGATGCCTCCTGAAAACCTTGCTTCACCACCAAATTCTCCGCTGTTATGGGCTCGATATCTTCTTCTTGCATACTATAGGAATTCCCCCCGACAGAGACGAGTTTGCTCTCATTGTCCTCAAAATCAACCAATCTGAATCGACCCAAAGTAACATTGCCAGCACTGATGCTGCCATCGCTGGAAACAATCAACTCAGACTGCGATACGTTGCCCGGTATTATGATTGGCCCAACCTCGCCCGCCACAATTCCGCCATTCGAATTCACTATTTGGCCGGTCGAATTTATGTGAAAGGCGCCGTTTCGCGTGTAAAGCGGCCCATCCGGTGTCTCTATCACAAAGAATCCTTTGCCATAAAGCGCAAAATCCAATGGGCTACCGGTCTGGATAAGATTACCTTGGGAAAAATCGAGAACTCCTTCAGAAGTAAGATCGCCATATAATTCCTCACTGCCGCTGGCCTGTTGTGCCTCAAGCGATTTCGAGAACAAGCTACATCTTCGCTTGTATCCGACTGTGCTAACGTTAGCAAGGTTGTGCGTAATAATGTTAAATTCGCGCATTAACGCATTTACGCTCGAACCTATCTGCGCGATGCTATCAGGCATTCTAAGCTCCTTGCATTACTTTTGGCCGAGCAACATCTTGCTTTGTCTGTTCGTTGCTGTCGGTACGGGCAGAATTATCCTGATCTTTCGCACCGGCCTTTGATGAAACTTCTTTAGTCGCTTGCATCAATTGGTCGATGTCGGAATCGCTAAGTCCCACTAATTCAACCGCGATTGAGAAACCTCTCTCCAAAGCCGTGCAGCGTCTAACCTGCGCTAAATCTCCCACAATCCTCGATGTCGCTGCTTTGGAGGTTTTATTTGAGGTTGAATTTTTTTGCCCTTCATCATCCAATTTGAATACTATCAACAGTCTGTCGCCAGCCTTTACTTCCAGCAGTGCTTCTATTCGTAAACCAGGGCCAGCTAACTCCGTAACAACTGCAGGAACGAATTCCGGCACAGCCCAGGAATTCTTAAGGACGCTGGAGGAGTGTCGATTCGTTTTAGTATGGCCACGACCGCTACCCGTACTTGACTCGACCTTCTTAAAAAACGGAAAGGAAGCAATCAGAGCAGCTTTGTTCGCAGACACACGCGAGAAGCGCCGACGGTTGATGGACCGAACATCCTCGCTGTGATTGAGAACTAAAATGTCACCATCACAGCTTACGACAGATGTGTCGAACTCCCACACATACGAGCCAAAATAATAGTGTGCACGCCATACATCACCCCGTTTGGTCTGCAACGACATTGCCAACTTAACAGTCACCGCCATATCGTCGTTCTCTTTTACAATGGCCTCAATACTTTCCGAGCCATGAGCTTTACGGCGTTCCATCTGAATCTCTTTGCCTACCGGGATTTGTCTGGTGCTTACATCTTTTGTAGTGCCTGAGACAAATGAGGCGGAGGGTTTAAAGCCAAGTTTCTCGCGTAGAAAAGAAAGTCCAGCCTTAAGTTGCTCGCTCTCCTGGGGCGTGTGTTTGGCCGCAATTGCTTGCATTAGTTTGGCGACTCCTTTTTCAAAAGCATCTTGCGTAGTGAAAATTGAGTCGCCCTGTTCTAATCCGCTATGGCTTATTATCTGACGCAGTATGTTTTGTTCGTGCGAACTTAATCCACGTCTTTTAGCATTATTGATAAATGACTGCTCTACAACCTTACGACCCTGTAATATCCGACTATAACTGACCCACACAAGCACCGCAATCAACACTACCAGGACGATTGCAGTAACCAGGACGAAACCGTAATTGGACATGAAGCTGTTGTTAAACCTCCCGGCTGCCTGCCATCGCTCCACAGGTGTTAGCCCCAACAAGGCTGTACTAATTATTCGCATAATTACGGTCTCTGCCGTCATCGCAGTCTTCCAAAATGAGCAGTCGGAACAACAATACAGGTGCCTATTTATAAACCTCTGGCTTATCGCTACCTGATCAAATTGCTCAACTCTGCTAAGATATCGTTGGCGACCTTTATAGTTCTTGCGTTAGCCTGATATCCGTTCTGGGCCTGAATCAAATTCACAAACTCCGTCGCCACATCGGCGTTTGACTTTTCCAATGCCCCGCCGTGAATGGTTCCGGCACCACCGGTCATAGCTTGTGTAGTCACGGCCTCACCGGAGTTGGCTGAAGGAATGAAGTAGCCACTACCGGCATTCTCCAGACCCGACGTGTTCTGGAACAAAGCTATCTGTAGTGTCGCAATGTTCTTCTTGATACCGTTTGAGAAGGAACCGACAACAATACCTTCATTGTTGACCGAGACACTAGAGAGGCTGCCTGCCTCGTAGCCATCCTGCTCTTGCGCCACTGCTGTTGAATTACCGGCAAACTGTGTCAGACCATCAAACGTACCAATAGTACCCAGATCCAGATCGATTGTTTGAGGATTCGAAGGATCATTTGCAAACGACACTATGAATTTTGCTGTGGCTGACTCATCTTCCAAACCACTATATGACCCATCACTGGCGTCAAAAGTTATACCTTCGATCCGGCGATTCTCCGGACTAATCTCGTATACGTCTCCAGTGATAGAGGTGAGCACCATATCCCACTCATTTATCGTGTCTGTTCGGACGAACGCACCTGATAAGACGTGTTTGCCACCTTGAGAGTCATAAATCGCAATATTGACGTTTTTGACTTCCTCTCCACCAACAGTTGTGACCTCGAAATACGAAGGTACAGTTAGCGAGCCATCACCAGAGTATGACAAACTCATGTCTGACATGCTATAGCCACTGGTGTCGTCTGTGATGCGTATCTGTCCGTTGACCAAAGACGCTGTAGCACCACTAAGAACGTTGTTGTTCAAATGGTCAATCAAATCCCTAAGCGTTGTACCAGAGTTGACGGTAAACGTCAGCCCGCTACTAAACTCGGTGCCGTCAGAATGATAGCCTGAGATAGTAATCGTACCCGACTGGCCTGAGCCCAATTGTCCATCAGCTTCCGAACCATCGCTAAATTGATCAAGCTGATCGATTTGGGTAGTTTCCGTAGCTACAGTGCCATCGTCATAGCTATAAGCTACGCTCGAAGTAATCTTATTCGTTTGCACCGTATCCGATGATTCGTCAGCACTTAGATTACCGGAGACTACGATACTCGATGTAGCCCGTGCCGGCATAGACACATCGTAAGGCACGTGGATATTGCTGTCACCCGGTGTTTGAAATCCGTCGATCTCACCTTCATCACCGATCCGCTGGACGCGATAGCCGCTGGAGGGGTCAACTAACATCGAATCTTCATCAACCGCGAAAGCACCTGCACGTGTATACAGGTCACGCTCACCGTCGTTGACTACGAAATACCCTTCTCCTTCGATGGCCACGTCCAGAGCGTTACTAGTGTTCACAATATTGCCCTGTGACATGTTCGGCGATATACCAGAGACTCCAACACCGCTGCCCATCTGTTGTGGGTTGGTGCCGCCGACGCTCTCGGTGGGCTGCGAGGCCTTTTTTATCGTCTCGCTTAGCAGCTCCGAAAAAGTGATTCGGCTGGCCTTAAAAGCAGTGCTATTGACGTTTGCTAGGTTGTTGCCAGCGACATCAAGCATCTTCTGATGGGCTTGTAGGCCGGTAACTCCGGCTGACAATGCAAAACTCATTTTCGTTTCTCCTTATATTGACAATGCAAACGTAATTCTTAATCTTCTATTACTAACACATCTTCTAAGCTGACGGCATTTGAACCAACTATCAGGTATACTTCACCATCAACATCGTTATACACTTGATCAACTGAACCACTGCTAAGCCCACTTTCGTCTGTTGATGTCTCAACCTCGAATGAGACTTCTTTGCCTATTAGAGAAATGGCATAGGACCGTTTGACAGAATCAAGTACATCTGCAAAGCTTGAGTTCATCTCCTCAAGTTGCTGCAGTTGCGAGAATTGCGCCAACTGTGAAGACATATCTTTATTGTCTAAGGGGTCCAGTGGATTCTGGTTTTTCAGTTGTGCCACCAGAAGATTCATATAATCCATCTGAATGTCACTTGCTGTGGCCACTGATGATAAGCTCATAACTCTCTCGTCCTTAAAAAAAATTTACTTTGTCAAACAATTTCAAAACAGTATCCATTCAAACCACGAGGATGAATTGCAACTTGTATGCCATATCCGAGAGTGATAAGGCCTTGATATATGTAAGTGCCTTGTACTAAGAATGTTATCAAAAACAAAAAATGCCAAAGTAGGACTAATCACGGCCCAGAATACTTGGTTGATGGCCGATTCTTCCAAAGACACAGAAGAATCTGCCGGCTTAACTTCGACTGCCGCGTCGCTTCTGTACGTCTGTTTTTTTGTAGGACCAACAACACCCAGAAGTCCCATAAGAAGGAATACGGTCGCGCTGTAAGCATTGCTTGTTCATGCTTTGCTTTTTAGGTTTGATCAAATGTCCTATAAATCCAATGTATATGTCACTATGTATAACATACAAAAGATTCTATAGCATTATTAGCCAGTCCAATAAAAATTAAAGATGTCCCTGAGTATCTGACGATGTGTCGGTTATTCATAAAAAGGCAAAGTTGTTTTTAACTTGGGGGATAACGCTATGTTCAAAGGATAAGATGAGTTTACTACGCAGAATCGTTGTAGTAAGCAAAAGAGGTGAGGTTCACCAATTAGCTCAGCAAGTAAGCCGAGAAGTATTCATGGCTGACGACCTTGCTGAAGCCTCAGACATTACTGAAACAATAAGTCCTGACATCGTCGTCTTTGACGACACCTTCAGCCCAGATCACATCAGAGAATTCATAAATACGGCCGATAAAAATTTAACAAGTGCTCCTGTCTTAGTTGTAGGTCTTGACGAAAATAGCAAAGAACCGCCGACAGAATATATACGTATTGGGGCTTATGATTACATAAATGGAACAAACAACTACAATAAACTGCAAGAAATTGCAGCTCAGTTATGCAAACAATCGCAGA
>Ga0315545_1001326_pt1 | contig 24272 bp, 26 predicted proteins | sample SalMarSW160210MG_FD_203096 | JGI IMG/M metagenome (GOLD analysis project Ga0315545, IMG submission 203096) | Salt marsh sediment microbial communities from the Plum Island Ecosystem LTER, Massachusetts, United States - Salt Marsh Sediment SW1602-10 ...
GGGCGAAGCCCCTTTAGAAAATTTCTTCCCTCTCCCCTTATCAAGGGGAGAGGGATAAAGGGTGAGGGGTTGGTAGACAATCTTTAAAGTAAGACGGAATTCTAAACCACATGAAGGTTCGTGATATAATCAGGATGATTGAAGATGACATTAATCCGAGAGTCTAACTTTAGGAGGTTCACTGCCTAGATGCGTCCGCAGACTTCGCTGTCATTGCTTCGGTCGCCTAGGCGACCGAAGCAATCTTGAAGAAAGGGAGAATTTATTACTTGAGATTGCCACGTCCTTCCACCGAAGGACTCGCAATGACAAAAAGTATCTGCATTCACGGATTAGGGGGACGATGGGTGATATGTATAAGTATCTGGTTATCTTTGAAAAGGCTGGCGAGAATTACTCTGCCTATTCTCCAGACATACCAGGATGTATCGCCACCGGAAGTACCCGTAACGAGGTAGAAAAGAACATTAGAGAGGCTATTGGTTTTCATATTGAAGGACTGGTAAAGGATGGATTGCCTCTTCCCGAGCCATCGTTATTTACTGATTATATAGAGGTCTGAGAGGTAGATTGATGCTAAAAGGCAAAGTTCATAAATATGGGGCTGATGTTGATACTGATGCCATTATCCCGGCTCGGTATCTGAATGTGTCTGAGCCGGTGGAGCTGGCAAAGCACTGCATGGAGGATATAGACCCGGAGTTTGTGAATGAGGTTCAGGCGGGGGATATAATAATGGCGACCACTAACTTCGGCTGTGGCTCATCTAGAGAGCATGCCCCGCTGGCTATCAAAGCATCGGGCATTTCCTGTATAATAGCCAGAAGCTTTGCCCGTATCTTCTTTCGCAATGCCATAAATATCGGCTTACCGTTGCTTGAGTGCAGCCAGGCAGTGGATAAAACTGAGACGGGTGATATTTTGGAGGTTGACCTGGGCAGCGGAAAAATAAAGAACCTGACCAGTGTAATGGAGTTTACGGCAAACCCCTACCCTGATTTTATGGCTGAGCTTATCTCAGTCGGGGGGCTTATTGAGCATACCAAAAAGAGATTAAGTAACAGGAGGACTTAGCCGTTTTACCCGGTGATGGTGTTGGTCCCGACGTTACCAGTGAGGCAATCAAGGTGTTGCTGACAATAGGCAGCAGGTTTGACCATAATTTTGACTTACGCTACGGATTGATAGGTGGGGTTGCCATTGATGCAACGGGGACAGCCTTCGCTGAGGATACTTTGAAAATGTGCCGAAGCTGTGGCGCAGTGCTGCTTGGTGCCGTAGGTGGTCCTAAGTGGGATGACCCTAAGGCTAAGGTTCATCCTGAGGATGGTCTATTAGCCTTGCGAAAGGGACTGGGGCTATTTGCCAATCTACGCCCGGTTAAAGTCTTGCCTATGCTTGTTGACTCTACTAATCTGAAACCGAAAGTTATTGAAGGAGTGGATTTCATATTTGTCCGTGAGCTTACCGGAGGACTATACTTTGCCCGACCTAAACGGCAGTGGCAGACATCTCGGGGGAGACGGGCTACTGACTCAATGACCTACTCAGAGCAGGAAATTGAGCGTATTGTAAGGGTTGGCTTTGAGGTGGCACGAAGTCGGCGCCAGAAACTAACCTCGGTGGATAAAGCCAATGTATTACAATCATCCCGATTGTGGCGGCAGGTTACTATGGAAGTAGCTAAAAAATACCCTGATGTGGAGCTAGACCATATGCTGGTGGATGCTTGTTCTATGCGCCTTATACAGAATCCGGTATATTTTGATGTTCTGGTTACTGAGAATATGTTTGGCGATATTCTAACTGATGAGGCATCAATGCTAGCTGGCTCTATGGGGATGCTGCCGTCAGCTAGTCTGGCAGGGGTGCCGCAGGAAGGAGTCAATATCTTCGGTATGTATGAGCCTATTCATGGTAGTGCTCCCCGCCGTGCCGGGCTGAATATGGCTAATCCCATTGCCATTATTCTTAGTATAGCCATGATGCTGCGCTATTCCTTTGGTTTGATAAGAGAAGCGCAAACTATTGAGGTGGCAGTTGAAGACGTGTTACAACAGGGCTATCGCACCTATGATATAATGGATGAAGGCAAAACAAAGGTGGGGACGAAGGAGATGGGGGATTTAATTGCTAAGAAGATAGGAGATTAACAATTGTCATCGGTACAACTTTATGATACGACACTGCGGGATGGGGCGCAAGGGGAAGGTATTTCCTTCTCTGTGGTTGACAAGCTACATATTACTCGAAAGCTTGATGAGTTGGGCGTCCACTTCATAGAGGGAGGCTGGCCTGGCTCTAATCCCAAGGATGTTGAATTTTTTGAAAAGGCTCAGAGCTTATCCCTTTCCAACTCCACTTTAGTTGCATTTGGCAGCACCAGACGAGTAAAGGTTAATGCAGAAGAGGACACTAATCTTTTGGCTCTGGCTAGCGCCGGGGTAAAGGTGGTTACTATTGTCGGTAAAAGCTCAGAGTTACAGGTTACCCAGGTATTAGAAACTACCTTGGACGAAAATCTAAGCATGATCGCCGACTCAATAGGATATCTCAGGGCAAGAGGGCTTACTGTGTTCTTTGATGCTGAGCACTTCTTTGATGGCTTTAAGGCTAATCCCAGCTACAGCCTGCGGGTGGTAGAGGTGGCTGCTGAAGCTGGGGCTAGCTGTATAGTGCTGTGTGATACCAATGGGGGGGCAATGCCCGATGAGATAACGGCTGTTATTAACAGGGTTAGTAAGGTATCTGATGTACCCTTAGGTATTCATGCCCATAATGATGGTGAATTGGCGGTAGCTAATACTCTGGCTGCGGTAAATGCTGGTGTTACTCAGGTTCAGGGCACTATTAATGGCTATGGTGAGCGCTGCGGCAACGCCAACCTTTGTTCTGTTATCCCAGATTTAAAGCTTAAGATGGGTATTAATTGTATTAGTGATGAACATTTAACTAAATTAACTGATATATCTCATTATGTCAGTGAGGTAGCCAATCTTATTCCCGATGCCTTCTCACCTTATGTCGGTTCTAGTGCCTTTAGCCATAAAGGTGGTCTTCATGTTTCAGGCATGAGGAAGTGGGCGGAAAGCTATCAACATATAGACCCGACTCGGGTAGGTAATAAGCCCAGAGTGCTAGTATCTGAGCTATCAGGCAAGGAGAATATCATATATAAGGCGAGGGAAAGGGGCTTAGATTTACCTCCCAGCGGTAAGGAGGCACGGAAGCTGCTTGAGCAGGTTAAGTTGCTGGAGAGTCGTGGTTTCCAGTATGAGAATGCTGAAGCCTCGTTTGAGTTGCTATTGCACCGGGCTAAGCCAGGTTATCAACCGCCGTTTGAGCTAGTTGATTTCATGCTAGTGGTTGAGAAAAGACGGCGACCATCTACCCAAAGAAATGTTGAGGAGATGCTATCCGAGGCAGTGGTAAAGGTAAAGGTGGGCAACGAAGTAATACATACTGCGGCTGAGGGTGATGGACCGGTTAATGCCCTGGACGAGGCATTACGTAAGGCTCTATTACAATTCTATCCCAGCTTAGCTCAGGTCAAGCTGGTTGACTATAAGGTTCGTATTCTTGAGGAGAGTGTTGGCACGGGCTCTCAGGTTAGGGTTCTTATTGAGTCCAGCGATGGGGTTGAGGAGTGGCGTACTGTAGGTAGCTCAACCAATATCATAGAGGCTAGCTGGCTAGCCCTAGCCGACAGTTTAGAATATTGGCTACTAAAACAAAAAGGAGGGAAATAAAAAATGGATAAAACAGAAGTCAAACCTACTTGGGGATTAGCCTGGGGCTTGTTCTGGAGAATATTCCTTATCACCCTGGGAATCTACGCTGTATTGGGGCTAATCATGCTTCTGGTGGCAGGGTCCTTCTTTATACCTTTCCTAGGAGGTTTGTGAGCCTTATAAATGGAGGGTGTTGTATACTCGGTAGCTTGAACCAATATCAAAGGACTAGCCAGCTAGCCTTGGAAGACAGATTAGAATATTGACTAATTAGTTTATTACAAAGGAGGATAAAATGTGGGGGAAAATAGTAACTATATCTCTAGCCATGGTTATGATTCTTACCTTGGCTGCTTGTGATAAAGAAGGTGGAGAGTTACCTTTAGCGCAGGAAATAGTTAACGGGGTAATAGAATCGCTGGATGATATGAGAACATATCAATTTGATATGGATATGACCATGGATATGGCTGGTGAGGCTGAGGGTGAGGCGTTTGAAGTTAATATGACAATGGACTCCAGCGGTGCCGTAGATGTTGAGAACAGACAGATGAGTATGGTGGCTACTCAGAATATGTCGATGCCCGGACAAACTGAAATGGAAATGGGAATCGAGATGTATATTGTTGGTGACATGATATATATGTTGGCGGAGATGCCAGAAATGGAAGCGACGTGGGCAAAGTCACAGATACCCGAGGGATATTGGGAAAAAATGAGTCAGGTTGAGTATCAGACCGAGCTCCTTGAGGCGGCGCAGGTTGAGTTATTAGGCAGCGAGATGGTAGAAGGTGTAGACTGCTATGTGCTTCAGCTCACCCCTGATTTGGAGCAGTTGTGGCAGTTCTATATGCAGCAGGCACAGGTAACCGGGGAAGTACCCGAAGAATCACTGCAGGATATATTCCAGAGCTTCTCGGTGAAGCAGTGGATTGACAAAGATACATATTTCTTGACCAAGGCGGAGATAGATATGGTTATAGAGTTGACTCCGGAAGACATGGGTTATCCAGAGGAAGAAGGTGTAATGACAATAGATGTCGCCATGAGTTTTGGGGGATACGACTATAACCAGCCGGTTTCTATTGAGTTGCCTCCAGAAGCTGAAGAAGCGGTCGAGACTCCTATGTAGTATTAAGAAGCGCCTTTATCACCCGGTGGTTTCGCTAGTTAATTTCAAGCTGACTAGTTCTGGTCGACAGTATAGAATACTGGCTAGCGAAATAATAATTGCGCCCAGCTACCTTAGCCTAGCCACCCCTCCTGTGACATTTTGAGGAACTTGGCGCGCTCGTCTTGACTCATCTCCGCCAGCCTTAGCTCTATTTGTAGACTGGCGTCTAGATTAGATATTGCATCGTGTATGCTGCGCACCAGGTAGTCCTTTATCTGGATTGGAATTCCCATAAGAGGGAGCGCTAAGGTAAGGCTCACCTTATTACTAGATACAGCTATGTCCTTAAGCATTCCTAGGTTAACCAGTGTGTTATCGATTTCGGGATGCCTGACTTGTGCTAGTACCTGGAGTATTTCCGATTCTGAAGCGTTTGTGGTCATTGTATCCTCCTTAGCTAATTCTACATATTTTGCAGTAGTTCTTTGACTTCTGGAACCTGTTCTAGGTACTCATCAAGCGGGACCTCTTCACCGGTTATGTTTAAGGCGCGCCGCCAGTCAGGTGAAATGACTATGATGCCAATGGGAGTCTTTGTGCCGAAACACGCAATACCATTATTAACATTTCGGCAACTCATATATGTCCGTATTATTGGGAGCAGTGTCAATTCCCCAACATATATGTATTGACCGGTGCTTATCTCTTCTTTTTCCAACTTGATATCACCATTGACTTTACCGTGTGCAAGCCAGTTGACGAGAGAACGAAAAAGAGGAGAGGTCCGACCATCTGTATGGGAAACAATGTTATCCTAATATGCAGACCGCCTTCAAAGGCAGGTTCATAAAAAACGGGTTCCATTCTTAACCTCATAGGTATGAAGGCGTTGAGAAGAGCCAGGGCTGGACAAAGTACAGAGCACATCATGCCGGTGTCTGCAGGGTCATCCAGTCCCACCCTGAAATCAGCATCTAATTGCCTTATCCTGAGACAGCTCAGCAGTTGCCTGGCTAGTTTGAGAAGCCTTCTTGGTAGCCCTTTGGCTCTAAGCATAGAAAGTAGTGGCTTTATGCTTCCTTCCTTTTTCTTGGGTTTCTTCTTTTTCCGCCGGCGTATATCCTTCCAGACTAAACCAAAGAGCCATCCCACCCTCATCGTCACTTTCACATCCTCGTGAGCTTCAAGGGCAAACGCCATATCCACCGGGATGGAAAGTATAAGAGTAATGAATAGGATGATACCGGCTATGATGTAAACGGACAGCAAGCTCTTCTACTCTTTCCTTTTCTCTTCCTGTTTCTTTTCCTCTCGCTTTTCCATGACCTTACTGGCGACATCAGCGATTTTCTCAACGAAGGAATATTTCCCCTTGACCGGTTCTACCCTCACCCCATCTTTGCTGACCACAATGACAGCAACGGGTTCAATGCCACCGCCGGCACCGGTACCAGCTCCGGTACCCTCGCCTTTCACCGTATCACCTTTGCCGCTACCGCCTCCACCACCAAATCCAAAGCCAATCTTGACCAGGGGAATGATGGTGTTGCCCTCCACGGTAATTGGCTCACCGACTACGGTTTTGGTGGTAAGCACCCGCTCGATCTCGCTAAGGCATGTCTTGATTAGATTCTGAACCTCTTCCATTTCCTTTTTACCTCCTTTTATGGTTTATCCCAATTATACTGCCTAGGTTTTACAAGAAGCAATACGCTCTCTATTAAAGTGTAATAGAGGTTAGTTTCAGACCGATATACCCAGTGGCATTATATATAATGGCTTGTATGGTTTGTCTAGCTGCAACACCTTTCTAATTTCTTCGTCGTGAAAGGCACCAATGGCTACGGTAGCCAGACCCAAGGCAGTAGCTTGAAGATAAATATTCTGTCCGGTATGCCCTACTTCTATATGCACATACCTTTCGCCACGGCTGCCATAGCGTAGGGTTGTTCGCTCATATAAAGAGCAAATAATTATATTTACCGGAGCTTGGTAAATAGATTCCTCATCCAGAGCTGCTCTGGCTAGCTCTAACCTTATATCGCCTTGGTAGTGCCGGGTTAAGGAGTGGTTAGCTATATTATAATGATATATGCCATCACCTATTCCCGCAATACAATTGAGACCACAAACAACGAAAACCTCCAGTGGATAGGTAGCTCCGGCACTGGGGACAGTTCTATATCTGCCCTGGATATCGGTGATGCCCTGGGCAGCCCATAGTATTTGGGATAACTGTGACTGGGAGATAGGTTCAGGAGCAAAATGTCTTATTGACCTTCGCCAAGCAATGGCTTCTTCCAGCGATATACTTCCTTTTTGGCTTGGCGAAGGTAGATAAACTTGTATCATCTTTGACTTAGCTTTATTCATAATAATTCTCCATTGCTGTTTATCAACCTCACCTCCGCCTAGGGCGGACTCTGTCGACCCCTCGGTCCCCTCTCCGAGTGGAGTCTGCGACCTCTCTTATCTAAACTCCCCCTTCCCTTAATAAGCGTTTTGCCTCAAATGTCATTCTGAGGAACGAAGTGACGAAGAATCTGTGGGTGGGGCTGGCAATGCACACATAGCCTCCACCGCCCCCAGACCCTTCGCTACGCTCAGGGTGACATGGATTCAGTCCCTTTTGGGCAAAGCCCTTAATGAGGGAAGGGGGTCAGGGGGATAGGTTGCTAAATGACCTTCAAACTTACCTATCTTTACTAATTATAGCCCATTATCTACTCAGCTTTAGTCCAGAAGTCAAGACTAAGGTATTTCCAGCCTCCATCAGCTAGCACAACCACAATATTGCCCTCTTCCATCTCATTGGCAACCTTGATGGCTTGATGGACTACGGCTCCTGAGGATAAACCGGCAAAGATTCCCTCTTTATCTAAGAGCTGCCTGGTGAATATGGCTGCTTGTCGGCTGGTAACAACAGTCCTCTCAGTAATAAGGCTTAAATCCAGAATGGGTGAAGTCTGACTACTGTTAATACATCTTAAACCCTGAATGCTATCATCAGGGGGCGGTTCAACGCCAATTACCCTGATATCAGGATATCTCTCCTTTAGTCGCTGACTAATGCCAGCAATGGTACCTCCGGTGCCAATGCCAGCGATTAGACAATCAATCCTGTCATAGGGGAAATCAGCCATTATTTCGGGAGCGGTGGTCTCGTAGTGAGCCTGTGGGTTAGCTGGGTTTGAGAACTGGTCAGGCAAAAAGTATTTTTTATCTTGTGTGGCTAATTCCTTGGCGGTATCAATAGCTCCACTAATTCCATGAGCTCCCTTAGTAAGAACAAGCTCGGCACCAAAGATTCTGAGCAGTTGCTGTCTTTCCAGGCTCATATTATCAGGCATAACAATGGTAACTTTATAGCCCAGTTTATGTCCCAGCCAGGCTAGAGCTATCCCGGTATTTCCGCTGGTGGCTTCAACGATAATCTTATCCTTAGTTAGCTCCCCACTCTGCTCTGCCTTCTGGAGCATATATTTTGCTATACGGTCCTTGATACTGGCACTGCCCCCCAGGTTTTGCCCTTCCAGCTTAGCCAGGATGCGCACCTTCTTAACAGGGCTTAAAGTAGCTATTTCAACCAGTGGGGTATGTCCTATAGCATCAATAGCATTTTTAAAATACATTTTTCTATCCCTTAATTACGCCTAGGGGTACTGCCCTGATTACCTTGCGGGAGATGCCTGCCATCTGGGTTACATTAACCACTTCATTTACATCTTTATAGGCTTGTGAGGCTTCCTCAGCCAGTGAAGCTATACTCCCAGCCTTGACCGTAATCCCCCTGTCTGCTAGTGCCTGGGCAACATCAGCTCCCCGGAGGCTACGTTTGGCTGCTGACCGGCTTTGCATTCTGCCGGCACCATGGCAGGTGGAGCCGAATGATTCCTTCATAGATATTTCTGTACCCACGGCTACATAGGAGCAGCGCCCCATATCCCCAGGGATGAGAACCGGCTGACCTATATTCTTGTATATATTAGGCACATCGGGGTGTCCAGCAGGGAAGGCTCTGGTAGCTCCCTTACGGTGAACGCAAAGGGTCTCCTTTTTGCCCTCAATAGTGTGTTCCTCTATCTTAGCCATATTGTGACACACATCATAAACCTGCTCCATACCCAGTTCCCGTTGGCTCTTGGAAAAGACCTTGATGAAACATTCCCTAGCCCAGTGAGCGATGCACTGTCGGTTAGTCCAGGCGTAATTAGCTGCGCATGACATAGCTTGAAGGTAGTCCTGTCCTTCTGGCGATTTTATCGGGGCGCAGGCAAGTTGGCGGTCAGGCAGATTAATGCCATACTTTTTTACTGCTTCACCCAGCAAGGCTACATAGTCGGTGCAAACCTGATGACCAAAGCCTCGGGAACCGGTGTGAATTAGGACAAGCACCTGTCCAATTTCATTGATACCCATAGCTGTGGCGGCATTCTGGTCATAGATTTCATCTACTATCTCCACCTCCAGAAAGTGGTTACCAGAACCTAATGTTCCCAACTGAGGGGTTCCACGCTTTTTAGCCTTACTACTTACCTTATCCGGGTTAGCCCCTTGCATACAGCCTTCCTCTTCGGTAACTACAATATCCTCTGCCTCGCCATAGCCCTTTTCTATTATCCAAGGGCTACCCTTTGTCAGTACCTCGTCCAGTTCCCTTTTATTAACTCTTATCTTGCCTTCTGACCCCACTCCTGAAGGGACGTTGACAAAAAGCTCAGCTACTAGCTGTTCAATTTTAGGTTTTACCTCGTCCTCGGTGAGATTAGTTCGTAAAAGCCTGACCCCGCAATTAATATCAAAGCCGACACCTCCAGGCGATATTACTCCATCTTTTACTCTGATGGCAGCTACGCCGCCTATGGGAAAGCCATAGCCCCAGTGAATATCAGGCATAGCTAGTGAGCGACCGACAATGCCGGGCAGGAAAGCCACATTAGCTACCTGTTGAAAAACCTGCTCTTCCCAGATATGGCTGAGCATCAATTCATCGGCGAAGATTAGACCAGGCACAAGCATGCCTTCCTTATAGCTCTGTGGAATTTCCCAACGGTAGTCATCTATCTTGTTTAGTATTTCTTGCCACGGTGCTGGCATCCTTACCCTCCACTAAATATCAAATAATACCCTGACCTTACAGCCATTATCTTTATCGACCTTTAGCATATGGTAGGTAGCTGCCTTGACCCCAGTTTTTAGTGCATGTTTTGAACTATCTACCTTTTCCCCATAGCTTCTAGCCTTAAGTCGTGTTGAGTTAAGCTGGGTAATATCAAACCTCTTAAAGATAATACCTTCGGTATCAAATAGATAAATAAGCTCATTTAACCATTTCACCAGCAAGCTCTCTTGGTCAGGAGCGGTGAGCTTAATATCTCGGTGCAAAATCTCTGCTATATCATCAAGGTCGGTTATCAAGCTGAACAAAGCTCTAGCCGCATTAACAAATGCCTCGCTTATGTTAGCGCCATAGGCTACAATGCCAACATCAGCAGTATGGTCTACGATGTCAAAATCCTTCTCCATATGAATGGATTATATCATTTCTGCAGTAAATATAAACTATTGAATACAAACAAGTTGTTTATTGTTGGGATGACTAGTCCCTATGTTTGGGTAAGACTGGCACCACAATTAGAACAGAACTTACTGCCGGGAAGGTTGGCATAAGAACAGTCTTGACAGGCAACGGTAGCTGGCTGGCTCTGACCAAAGAATAGTTTTATGTGTGGCCAGGGTATTTCTATCCCTTCCTCATCGAAGGTCTTCTTAATCCTCTTTCTCAACTCCCCCGTAACTGCCCATTGCTGCATAGGCTTAACGTCGCCTAAAACCTTGATGTCTATCCCGGAGTCACCCAGATTATTCACCCTCAGCACCTGGGGCGCACTTATAATCAGTTTACTCCACGCCTCATCTGCCGCCAGTTCCTGACCTACGCGGTTTATCACCCTTATCGCTTGGTCAAGGTCAGTGCCATAAGCTACTGAAACATTGAGGTTGACCCGGGCAAAGTGTCTAGCGTAGTTGCTGGCTACCCTAATCTCACCATTAGGTACATGGTGGACTATGCCATCCAAATCACGGAGTACAGTCTTCCTCAGGTTTATCTTCTCCACTGTACCAGCGATGTCGGCTACCTTGGCTACGTCCCCCACCCGATACTGGTTTTCAAAGATGACAAAGATGCCAGCAATAAGGTCTCTTATCAGGTACTGGGCACCAAAGCCGACAGCCAGACCAACAATACCGAGACCAGCCAGGATTGGCCCGATGGCTACGCTAAACTCAGAAAGTATCATAAGTAAGACAATTATAATAATTAAAATCTTTACCATCCCCATGAAGACAGAGACAAGTGTATCCGTTCTTTTCTTAATGCCTTCCTTGCTTTCACCTTTGGTTTTGACCATGGTACTGCGTACTATCGGCGGGAGAAACCTTTTCAAAACCAGCCATAGTGCAATTCCCACTAGTAATATGATGAGAATAGTGATGCCGTGTTCCAGAAACCACCTTTGTATCGTTTCTTGTGTTACCATACCCGCAATGCCCTTCTTGGATATGGTCATTGCTACCACCGCCGTGACTAGTACGGCTAGGGTGATTACCTCAATGGACCAGTAAGCTACGTCTATAACCTTGTCTAGCTTCTTATGCCGTTCATCTGGTATTGTTTTCTTGATGGCTTCCTTAAACTGGTGTCTGGTTACAAGCAGAACTAAAAGAATGACGGTAGAAGCAATAATTGTCCACACAGCATTAATAATAAACCATTCCCACATAGCAACTACACTCCTTGAAGCAATTAGGTATATTATACCACATACAATGCTAAGCGTTTGTGTTACATACGGTAAGTTTTGAGCTTTTTTAAGTATTTGATATAATATAAGTAAGAATAATATTGAGGGACTTATATGGGTGGTATAAAGAGTGCTATTGAGATAGCTATGGAAAAGACGGAGAAGTTGGATAAGGCGACCGAGGAGGAGCGCTTAAGGTGGAAATATATTCCAGAAGGGGAAAAACTGGCGGCTCAATACCTTAAGCAGGATTGCAATTTAGTTGGTGAGATGAGTAAGTATGAGGTAAACGTAGCCAAATATGTCAGGGAAGGCGCTAGTGATATTCTAATCAGAAACATGAGTCTGCCTAAGAATGATTCAGCCAAAAGTAACAATAGAAGGGCAATGGACGGTTTGAAGAATCTGAAGAGTGATAAAGTAGGAGTGGAGAATGTCTTTAGCCAGATAAGGCACATCTTTAACCATTATGTGGGGCAGGGTGAGCAGCAGAGAAAACAGGCTTACGAATCGCTAAAGACTAAATATGAGTCTAGCATACAGCAAGCAATTCAACAGGAGATGGGGTCGCTGATGGGGATTAAGATAGATGTAGAAAGCCACCCGCAGTTTCAAGAGGAGTGGCTTAGGACGCAGGCTCAGCTAGATGCGCAATATATTAAACACCTGGACGAATACAAGAAGGAGCTGGAAAGTATCCCTTAGGCTATAATGATTGAGGCTGTTTAGTTGTCATTGCGAGGCACGAAGTGCCGAAGCAATCTTTGAAAGCAAAAGTGAGATTGCTTCGCTTTGCTCGCAATGACAGTTTGAGTTGCTAAAGGGTCTCAATGACCGATGTTTGACGAGGAATCTAATGGATGTTGATGACGAGAAGATTAGACTTGCGGTTATTCACACTGAGATATTAAGGCTGCCCAAGCGAAGCCTATCTACCTTTGGCATAACCAACATCTACTACTATCTGGTTACTGAGCCGGTTTACTCTGAGCTGACGAAAGATGATAGTGAGACGGTGATTAGGGAGGGTAGGGTAATTGCTGAGAGACCAAGAATTGTAACCCCCTATTATCTTTCTAGGCTTGAGGGGTTTGGTACTGATGCCAGAAGGTATTTGGATATGCTCATTAAAAGGCATGGTCGTGATGTCCCTGGGTTGTTTTACACTTATAAGAATGAACCCAAAGAACTTAGCATCGTATCAGACAATTTGCTATCGGTGATAAATAAGCTCAATGCCGAGATTGATAAACGTGGTGACCCTCTAGTCTCTATTATTAAGGGGGAGGATGAGCTTTGGGATGTGTCATTGATGAAGTTTATTTATGAAATGACTAGAAGCTCTCTACCAAATAACCTATCGCAAATGGGGAAGAGGGGACTCTTAAATATGGACGCCAAGGGTGTTCCAGTTGGTGCTAGGGTAGGGATTGAGGAGCTTTTTAGAAAGGTTGCCAATGGTGAGTATGAACCTCATCACTTAAAGGCGGAGCTTGACCGCTGGAACCTGTTTGAGGAGTATCAGGACAGATTTTTTACAATTTTCAGAAAAAGGCGATAGGAGGAAGTGATGTATAAACATTGGAGACACTGGCACAGGTTTGGGTTTAACTTCCCTCCCTTTGGTTTTTGGTTTAGGGGTGGTGGCTATTTCCCTCGCCGAGACGAATATATCCAAATGCTTGAGGAATATAAGCAGGAATTAGAAGCCGAGCTAAAAGAGATAAACGAAGAACTGGAAGAGATGAAGAAGGGTGCCTGAGGATTCTGTCGGTGAAGCTCTCGGTAATTGAGGCTAGAGACCTGTCTGAGGCATGGTTTCTTTGCCTGCGCAAGACCTTGAACGAAGGATACGAATATAGGATTGAGCGGGGGAGCTACGCTGGTCAGAACCGGAAGGAGCTAGACCTTGTAGTTGTCCAGGTTAGAAATCCAGGAACAAGGCCCTTAATTCCAGATGTACCACAGGGTGTGCCGCCCCCGACCTCTATGGAGTATGTAGAGAGATATCTCCCTTACCTTATGACGGCACATAAAGGTGAGGGGGAGCAATATACCTACGGTCAATACCTTGAAAACCAGATACCACAGGTAATCAGAATGTATAAAGAGGATGGCTATAATACCAATCAGGCTTTTATGGCGGTAGGTGATAAGGAGTCCATTTTCTTATCAGACCCGCCATGCTTGAGAGGGATAGATACCAGAATCCGTGATAACAGGCTTCACTTTTTTGTCTATTTCAGGTCATGGGATTTATGGGCTGGCTTCCCCTCCAACCTGGCAGCTATGCAACTTCTAAAGGAATACATGGCAGGGGAGATAGGGGTTGATGACGGAGAAATTATTGGCATTAGTAAGGGCTTACACCTTTATGAATATTCCTGGGAGCTAGCCAGGATTGCGGCAAGAATGATATAGAGGCTGAGGGGAACATACTAGATAATTCACTATTCACTCATTACACAATTCGCCCTTTTGTTAAGGTTTTTCGCTCGATATTTTCCGTGCTGCTCATGCCCGTGAATTTCAGCGAAAGCAGGCAGAGCTAATAAAAATCCACTTGGCCCTTTGCTATATTACTCGCTAAGTCCTCTTTCCTGATTGTTCGTTTTTCCTGAGTAGAAGATAGGGATTAAGAGGAGAGCTGCCATCGAAGAAACGACCATGGCTACCCACATTACAGACGCTACCTGCATATGTATCCTCAGGGGGGAAAAGAAGAGAGCAGACATCCCGATAGCTAGACCAAAGGCATTAGCCACAACCGGCCTGGAAACACTTGATAAAGCGGAATCAACCGATTCCACCTTGCCCATGCCCCGCTTTCGGAAGTAATATATGCCAGAGATAAGATGAATAGAGTAGTCTACTCCCACCCCAACGGCGATAGCAGATAGGTTGGCAGTCAGGACATTGAGATGGAATTTACTTATTGACAACATACCCAGAATAACAGTGATAGTGATGACTATTGGTATCAAGGCAACGAGGGCTGCTCTAAACTTTCTTATAGTTACTAAAAGCATGATAAATATCAAGACCAGGGCTAAGCCCAGGCTCCGAATCTGACTTTGTACAACCAGCTTGTTCATCTCGTCAAAAAGTACCGGCATACCACTAAGCATCCGAATGTCAGGGTGCTCAGCGACAAAATCCTCAAGCCTATCTATATCCAGGGAGTCAAGGTCGTCAGTTCTAATCATCATCCTGAGTCCGTCATCCGAAACCAAGGTTTCCAAGTCCTCATCATCTATCTGCATCAAGAGTCTCTCGACGACTAGAGGGCTTTCAGGATATTCATCTTGGCCGGTTATCATCTCATTGATATTAACTATCATATCAAAAAGCGAGACGGCATTCTGTACGCCAGGTAATCTCTCCAGTTCCCTCTCAGTATCTAAAATGTCCTCCGCAAAATTGTAATCTCTCAAAATGTCTGTGCCTCTATCAGAAACTATCTCCGCGGTAAGCGGTAATGCCCCGCCGAAATGCTTTTCAATCTTATCAAAGGTCTGCCTGATTGGAGAATCTTCCTTGAAAAACATTAGCTGATTGGATACAACCTCCAGCTTAGGTATGTAGAATGCGGAAACGGCGACGATAGTCAGAAATGCCATAGCAATCAGAGCCCTGTGCTTGGCTACCTCTAGAATGAGTCTGGTCAGACGGCTTTCCTGGGCTCGCTGTAATTTCGGGGGTATCTTTGTTCTGGATAGTACAGCCGGCAGAAAGAAGAGAGAGAGAATACCGGCATAGCCAATGCCCAGAGAGACGAATATTCCCATCTGCCTCATGGGTAGCACTCCTGTCCAGGTCAGGGAAGCGAAGCCTGCCATGGTAGTTATGGTCGTCAGAAATATTGGCATGCCAACCATACGCATTGTTTCTATAGTTAACCGACGGCGGTTTGGATATCTGGCTATGTTGTCCATAAAATGAGTGGTATAGTGAAGCCCATCAGCTGCCCCCATCACTACTACGAATATAGGGCTGAGGATTGTCACCAGATTCAGTTCCTGCCCGCTCCAGAAAATTGTGCCCAGGGTCCATAAGGCACCCAACCCTGCCGGAATCATTGCCAGAACGGTAAACTTACGATTCCTAATTACTAAGAAGAAAATTAACAATACGAGGATAATGGCACAGGGCGGCAGGACAAAGATTATCCTGATCAGGTAATTCCAGACGGTGTCCTTAATGATTTCGTTACCGGCAAGAGAAAGGGTCAAGCCTTCTTCATTTTGAACTATTTCCTCTAGTGACTCTACTACTTCTCCAGCTGTAGCCTCCAATTCCAGATTGACAATAATAGCACCCTTGCTGTCATCAGAGGAGAGGAATTGCCCTGTACGAAAATATTCGTCCTCGATAAAATCTTTTATGAGGTCAGGGTGTCTATCAATAAACTCCTCCGTGACTGATAAAAGATGACCTTGTACGGAGATTTCCGAGGGAATAAAGCTCTGCACCTGAGAGATGCCACCAATTTCCTCAATATCTTTCTGAAGCCTAAAGACGTGCTGGAGATTCTCTTTGTCCAGGAGAGAATTATCCTGCTCGATAAGAACTGAGATAGTTTCGCCAGTTTGATATTTTTCATTAAGCCTATCGTATTCTTCTGCCTTTGGATTTCCTGCAGTAAAAAAACTCAGAAAGTCTGTATCAACTTCAAAGCGGAAGAAAGAAGCCAGGGCGACTATGTTTAAGATAGCTACCAGAATAATAATCAGTTTGGACTTGTTATAGATAAAATTGGCAATCCTTACCATCGAGACGCCTCATCTGACTGTCTAATTTTATATTAATTATATTACTGCAATAGGTTACGGGTAGCAACGATTTTGAACGCAAGCACTAACAAGACACTAGATTGTTCAATTCTTGTTGGCTAGTCATTAACCTTAATATGTAGATAGAGGTCGCCTTATTTTTTATCCCCTGTTATGTCTATACCCCTGAATCTGATTTTAGTCCCCGGCTTAATCCCTTCTGGTACTTTAACTAATAACTTCTTTTCTGTTTGCCCTTTTTATAGGTTGTGCCTTTCTCGCACCCCGTGGCAGCCTCAGCCCAGGAAATCTCAAGTTCAATATTTAAGTTAAGGTTCTGTTTAGGTAAGGGCTCAAACTCAACACCAAATAGCTTGCGTAAAATATACTTACTAATCTTTACTGTCATTCTGGAAAGTAATCTTTCAATTAAATTCGATTTACGAGCAGGGACCCCAATATATAGGAAGTATTGATGATAGGTTGTCCTGCCAGGAGAAGTAAAGGATTGGAATACGGAACCGCTGCCTTCAAAAAATACCCGGTTAAGGAAATCCTGGTCAAATCTAAGCCCGGCTTGAGCGAACATTCGGCTCAGTTCATCAACTATAGCCTGATTAGATAAGATATCCCTGAATATATCCTGCTGAGAGTATTGAAAGCCTCTATGCTTGGTATCATAACCAATACCTGTTCGTGAATATTCCTGGGAGCTAGCCAGGATTTCGGCAAGAATGATATAGCGGCTAAGGGGAAAAAGATTATACGTCACTATCCACTCATTACGCAATCCACTTAATTGTTTCGTATTAGCCAAACAGACACTTTGGTAACTAACGGTGCTCAAGCTGTGTGATTCCCTCGCCAGTTCCTCATGCTTCTCGACCAACTCGAAAGAAATATAGCTCGCTGGTAGAATAGAACGTTAAGCAATGGGAACTACGGTATTAATTATTATTTGCTCCATACTCATGGTGGTTGGCTTATTCGGCGTAGTATTGCCACTCCTTCCCGGGATTCCGCTATCATGGCTGGGACTATTTATTTACGCGCTCGGTACTGGCTTTGAGAGAATCTCAATCGCCACAGTCGTTGTCTTTTTCATCTTGACTGTACTTACGCTAGTTCTGGATTTTACAGCTCCTATGTTAGGTGCCAGAAAATATCAGGCGAGTAAGCTTGGCGTTTTCGGCGCTTTTCTAGGGTTCACAGTAGGAATTTTTATATTTGGTTTTGTGGGAATTATTCTGGGTCCCTTAGTTGGTGCGTTTCTGGGAGAATTGATAGCAAGGAAAAAGCCCAAACAGGCGTTGGGGTCGGCGCTTGGTGCTTTTCTTGGTTTTGTAGCGGGTACTTTGTTCAAGATTATCGTTATTTTGGTTATGGCGGGGTTCTTCATTGCTTCCTTATTTTAAGGGGTAACAAAATAAGCAATCTTGCTATCTTATGGGAAATTCACTCTTTTTTCATGGATTTAATTCAGGCAATAATAAGAATAGTAGCTATCAGCTATAATATATCTGATATGTCACTGATAAGGTTAACATGATTGCTTAGTTGGAGGACTATATAAAAAGATTGACCAATTTTACGAGCCGTATGTCTCGTATATATATGCATTGTGGGTCTTCTTGAGAGTTATAACCGTTCAGACCATCATGACAGCAATAGCCTTTACTGTACCGGGTTTATGGGCAGTTGCAACCTCCAGAAAGAGATAGTTCACAGTTAGTCTGATTTCTCTTGAATGGAAGAACAGGGACTATCCCGAAAGGCTTCATTCAAAATGATTCTAAGGTTGAGATTTAACTTTACACTAAATCGTTCAATCCTTGTAGGCTAGTCCTTAACCTTTATATGTATATAGAGGTCGCCTGATTTTTTATCCCCTCTTATGCCCATGCCCCTGATTATGATTTTAGTCCCCGGTTTAATCCCTTCTGGTATCTTAACCATTAACTTTTTTGTTTGTTTGCCCCTCTTGTAGGTAATCTTCTTTTCTCCGCCGGTGGTTGCCTCATCGGGAGAAATCTCAAGCTCAATATTTAAGTCAAGGTTCTGTTCAGGTAAGGGCTCAAACTCAACACCAAATAGCTTGCGTAAAATATACTTACTAATCTTTACTATTATTCTGGATACTAATCTTTCGATTAAACTCGGTTTATAAGTAGATACTTTAGTGCCTGGGTAATACTGCTGGTAGGTCGTCCTGCCAGGAGAAGTAAAGGATTGGAATACGGAACCGCTGCCTTCAAAAAATACCCGGTTAAGGAAATCCTGGTCAAATCTGAGCCCGGCTTGAGCGAACATTCGGTTTAGCTCGTCAAACATAGTCTGATTAGAGAAAGTATCCCTGAATATATCCTGCTGAGAGTATTGAAAGCCTCTATACCTGGCATCATAACCAATGCCTGCCTTTCGGGCAAAATCGTATTGCTGCCGTTTATCCTTGTCTCCAAGCACACCGTAAGCCTCATTTATCTCCTTGAATTTCTCTTCAGATTGCTTCTCATTACCGGGATTAGTATCGGGGTGATATTTAAAAGCAAGCGTTCTAAAAGCTCTCTTTATCTCTTCTTGACTGGCATTATCAGGAACGCCAAGAGTTTGGTAATAGTCTTTCATGTTGTCTCTCTTAAGATCTCGTCACAATTAGATTATCATGTAGATTGTTTATATGCCTTAGGCGAACTCTGTTGCCCCCTTCATACTTCCCTTGATAAACATCAACCGCTATTATAGCATTGGAAATAAGATACCCAAAGTTCTTATATAGAGGTTGTAGGAATTAGATTGAAAGTAAAATTAATTGCCAGTATGAGTTTATTATTAGTTTGTTGGTTCAGTGGGAGTTGCACTCCTATCCAGGATTTTGATAATTGCCTAAAATCAATCGTAGAGCCATATCGCTTCAGTATTGCCAAATGGGAAGCCGATGTTATATTTGATGAGGCAAATCAATGGATTTTCGGTAGTAATAAAAAGATTGATGATGAAGTCCATCTGGTGACACGGTATTTTTCATATGTTGAGCGGATAGAATTCTTGAAGTCAGAAATGGAGGCCATCAACAGTGGTAATGGGCAAGGCGACCTGACTTCCCTTGAGGCTGAATTAAATAGGATACAAGAGCAAAAAGCGGCTTTACAGGATACAGTGGAGAGGATAATAGAAAGGCAGATAAGGGATACCCTGTTGAGACAGGGTATCTTCAATCCAATAGATGAATATATAAGGTTAGAAGTAGGCTTCCCGCCAGTAAATTTCAAACTGGACAAACCACCTTATGTGCTTGTGATTTCGCCTAGAGATAGAATAGAAAGCGTGAGAGAAATTACCCTGTTGCCGAGCCTTAGCCTTGAGGAAATAGAAGATATTGAAGCTAGAGTGGACAAATTAGGCGTCTCTGCATTGATGGTGGAAATTGGTGGCTTTGCTGCAACCTATCCCAGCTTGGTGGCTAACGATGCTAGCCTGCGATTTACCATTGATACTGCCACTGAGGAGTGGCTACATCAATATCTAGTCTTCACACCGTTAGGCTTTCAATACCTGTTAGACTTAACTGGGGTATCCAGAGATTATGAAATTGCCACCATGAATGAAACCTTAGCCAGTATGGTCAGTAAGGAAATTGGCTCTATCATATATCAAAAATACTACTCCGGGGATGAGAATGGCTATAGTCACAACCAAGGAGTAGTATCAGGATTTGACTTTAACCAGAAGATGAGAGAAATAAGGAGCACGGTTGATAGATATTTAGCCCGGGGAGAAATTGAGCAGGCTGAGGAATTTATGGAACAGCAGAGGCAATACCTAGCCTCAATGGGTTATTATATCAGAAAGCTAAACCAAGCCTATTTTGCCTTTCATGGGACTTATGCTGATAGTCCAACCTCGGTTAGTCCTATCGGGGTTGAGATGAAAAAGCTAAGGGAGCAAAGTGCCTCATTGAAGGATTTTCTGAATGCAGTGGCGGCAATGACCAGCCGGCAAAATTTAAGAGATGGCCTTAGATGAGACCTCAGTTGCATGATGACCCAATGTTTGCTAAACTGAAACCGTATGGGCCGCTAGCTCAATGGAAGAGCAGCTGACTCTTAATCAGCCGGTTGGAGGTTCGAGTCCTCCGCGGCTCACTATCTAGCTTTCCAGTAAAGTTCTTTGTGCCCATTTTATCTTATATCTACCAGAAATATAACCCTTTGCCTTTAGCCTTTACCATAAACTTTAAGCATCGGGTTAATCTTGGTAAAATTACTTAAGCCCCGAAAGTGATTTTTTTGCCTCAGTTTTTTCTTTATTCTAATTTTTAAAATACTAGCCGTAATCTTGGCAGTAGAAGGTTGGCAATAAGTTTGGAGGGAAGGTCCTTTTTGACAGAGGTGGTAGGAGTGGTTACAATTCGTGTATAAGAATAAACATTTACAGCATCAGTAATGAAATAAGGGGTCTTCCGTAACAGCTCAGCGACATTGCTGTTGAAACTGATTGGTGGTTCAACTGGGCATATAGATGGTAAGTGACTCCACCGACGTACCATCAGCAAAGGCAAGTTCATCAGTATGGCTACAGGGTAAGGGTCTAAGCTTGTTTCAAGAATTGGGTTTAGTAGTAAATAAAGGACTCAAAATAGCTCGGGAGGGACCCTAGTTGGGGAAATTAAAAACAATGGTTGTTAAGAACAAAGAAGTTAGCACCACTGAGGAACAGGCTAAAGTCAGACAAGAAACCAGGCAAATCCTAAGAAGGTTTAGAAGGAAGCAGGGGAATCTTATACCTATCCTGCAGAAGGTTCAGGGCAAGCTTGGCTATCTTCCTCGAGAAGCTATGCTAGAGATTGCTGAATTTCTTGAGGTACCCGAGATAGATGTCTATAGCGTAATTACCTTTTATAATCAGTTTCGGCTCAACCCTCCGGGGAGGCATTCAATAAGGGTATGCTTGGGAACTGCCTGCCATATGAAGGGCGGTTACATCACTCTGGATGCATGGAAGAGGAGGTTAGGTATTGATCGAGGTGAGACCACTCCTGACCAGGAATTCGACCTAGATAGTGTCGCCTGTGTTGGCTGCTGCGTTATGGCACCGGTAACGGTGGTTGATGGTAAGCCTCAGGGTAAGGTTGAACCTACCAAGGTAGATGGGCTATTGCTCTCTTTTGAAAGTGAGCGTGAAAAGAAGAGTAAGGGATGAAAGTAGGTGAATTGTCAGACATTACTTCAGCCTTTCACGAGATAAAGAACCACGCTGAATCTTACCGGCAGGCACTCTATGATAGTGGCAAACCATTAATTATGGTGGGGACAGCTACCTGCGGTCGGGCAGCCGGTGCTCTGGAAGTACTTAAAGCAATAAGAGGCGAACTCAAGAGGCAGAATCTGGCTTGTCCGGTGATTGAGGTGGGATGCTTGGGGCACTGTTATGCTGAGCCACTGGTGATTATTAGCAAGCCAGAATACCCTTCCATATGCTACGGGTGGGTTAATCCAGTGATAGCCGAGAGACTAATCAAGGAATTTGTCCTTGGTGATAACCCTTGTCTTGAATTCGTCTTGGGTGCCCTGGAAGAAAATGACCTTGTTCCCAGCTTCTCTGACTTTCCCCGGGCTAAGTATGAAAATAAAGTTATCCTGAAAAACTGTGGGCAAATAGACCCTACCGAGATAGACCACTACATTGCTAAAGGTGGTTATTCAGCTCTAGTCAAAGCACTACAGATGCCGCCATCTCAGATTATAGACGAGGTTAGAAGGTCGGGATTAAAGGGTAGGGGTGGTGCTGGCTTTCCCACTGGGCAGAAATGGGAGTTATGTCGCCGTGCCGTAGAAGAAACCAAATATGTAGTATGTAATGGCGATGAGGGTGACCCTGGTGCCTTTATGGACAGGACGGTTCTAGAAAGCGACCCCCACTCGATAATTGAGGGGATGATTATTGCTGGCTATGCCATCGGCGCCCGATACGGTTATATTTATGTTCGCGCTGAGTATCCTCTGGCAGTAGAGCAAGTCAAGATTGCTCTTCGCCAAGCAAGAAAGCTAAACCTGATGGGCAAGCGTATCCTGGGCAGCCATTTCAGTTTTGACATTAGGCTGTTTCAGGGCTCTGGCGCTTTTGTTTGTGGTGAGGAGACCGCCCTTATTGCTTCGCTGGAGGGAAAACCGGGCATCCCCTGTCATCGCCCCCCTTATCCCGCAGTAAATGGGCTATATGGAAAGCCAACCCTGTTCAATAATGTCAAGACATTTGCTTATATTCCTCGAATAATTGACAATGGAGCACAATGGTTTACCAGCATCGGTAATGAGAGAAGCAAGGGGACTGCTGTCTTTGCTCTGGCAGGTAAGGTGGTTAATACCGGGCTAGCTGAGGTTTCTATGGGCACCACCCTGCGCCAAATTATTTTTGATGTTGGAAGTGGCATTCCAGGGGGTAAGCATTTCAAAGCGGTTCAGATTGGAGGCCCCTCCGGTGGTTGTTTGCCTGAGTCGGCTCTGGATTTACCTGTGGACTTTGACTCGCTTAAAGATGCTGGAGCTATGATGGGCTCGGGCGGGATGGTGGTGCTTGACGAGGATGACTGTATGGTGGAGATAGCTCGCTATTTTCTAGAGTTTACCCAGAGGGAGTCTTGTGGAAAATGCACATTCTGCCGCTTGGGGACAAAGCAGATGCTGGAAATATTGAATGATATTACCCAGGGGCGGGGACGAATTGACGATATTGATATACTCAGTGAGCTAGCCGAAGATGTAATAGCCGGCTCACTCTGTGGTCTGGGGAAGACATCGCCCAATCCAGTATTAACCACCCTGCGTTACTTCAGAGATGAATATGAGGCTCATATCAAGGAAGGACGCTGCCCAGCACTGATGTGTCCTAACCTCATTGCTTATTATATTGTTCCTGAAAAGTGCGAGCGTTCCTGTGATGCCTGCGTCGGGACATGCACTGTCGAGGCAGTAACCAGCCACCCCAAGAAGCGGTACAAGATTATTGACCAGGAGAAATGTGTGAAGTGCGGCACCTGTCTTAATGCCTGCCCCCCCCAATACAATGCTGTGATAAAGCTATCACCACCAAGTGAGGTGCCAAGTTAAGAGTATGAAGACAATATCTTTAACTATTGATGGCAGGAGGATAACCGCTCAGGAGCAGGAGAAGCTCCTTTGGGTGGCACTGGATAATGGTATCTATATTCCTAACCTGTGTGGTCTTCAGGATAGTTCAGAGTCGTCTGCTGCCTGTCGTCTGTGCTTCGTTGAGGTAGAGGGTAAGGAGCAACCAGTCACCGCCTGCACTGAGGTGGTAAGTGACGGCATGGTGATAAACACCAGGGGGGGGAAGGCGTTAAGGTTGGCACGCAGCGGCTTCGAGCTACTTATGTCATCTCTCCCGGTGGACTGTGCCCACTGTGCCAAGAACGGCTCCTGCGAACTCCAAAAAATAGCCCATCATCTTAATATTAAGCTTAAATCAAAGCGCCTCAGGAAGCTTTTACGTGAGCTCCCAATAGATGATAGCAGTCCTCTATTTATCTATGACCCGAATAAATGCGTTCTCTGTGGTCGGTGCGTCTGGGTATGTCGGGAGCGTCTTGGAATAGGCGTTCTCGGCTTTGCGTATCGTGGCTTCGAGAGAGTGGTTACTACCTTTGCTGGGGAACCTCTAAGTGAGTCTAGATGCCAGGAATGTGGAGACTGCGTTCGTGTTTGTCCTTCTGGCGCCTTGGTGTTCAAAATGTAGAACCGAGGAGGAATAAGCTTGAAAATTTACCTTGATTGCCTACCTTGCCTATTAAGACAGGCTCTGGAGGCATCCAGAGCAGCTACTGAAGACGAAA
>Ga0315545_1001327_pt1 | contig 24251 bp, 18 predicted proteins | sample SalMarSW160210MG_FD_203096 | JGI IMG/M metagenome (GOLD analysis project Ga0315545, IMG submission 203096) | Salt marsh sediment microbial communities from the Plum Island Ecosystem LTER, Massachusetts, United States - Salt Marsh Sediment SW1602-10 ...
AACATAATAACCGAGATAGAGGCCATCCAAATGTTAAGCGGAGCTGTTGCCGTGCCTATGGCTGCCGGTGGATTGGGTGGGGCGGAGGGAGCGATAACCATGGTTATGAAAGGTAGTGAGGAACAGGTTAAAAGGGCAATTGATTACGTTGAGCAATCAAAGGGAGCCAAACTACCACAATTGCGTCTCTGCGACTGCAGAGAATGTCCAGGTGCGCATTGCAGGTTTCCTGTTGCAGATAAGCACTGGGTTTAGGTGTGAGTAAGCTTAAGTGCCAAGATAACAAAGGATTTGCAGAGACTTTGGATAGAAGTCAGCGAGTAATTCAGAGTAAGGAGGTGAAATTATGTTAAGTTAACTTGGCAGGACCTATTACCTCAGGTCTTGCCTTTGTGTGAAGGTACTAAAAATCCTTCAAACACATTCCTTATGGTTACTATGCCTCTCTTTATCCCACTGGTTAGCTCCCTGGGTTTCGATCTTGTGTGGTTTGGGGTGCTGGTGACGGTTAATATAGAGATAGCACTAATCACACCGCCAGTGGGGTTGAACCTGTTTCTAGTGAGCGGGGCCTTTCGTATACCTACTGGTGAACTCATCCGTGGCGTGCTACCCTTCATAGCTGTGCTGGTGGTCTTCTTAGGCGTCCTAATTGCCTTCCCCCAATTGAGTACTTGGCTCCCCGCCATGATGAGAGGAGGATAGTGATTGATTGCATTCAAAATAGGGAGCCCTCAGCCCTAGGAAAATTGACTTTGTCAGCTTGTCCTGTTTATACTTAAAAAAAGGGGTACATTGGTTGTAATCAACTTGCAGGATGTCATCGGGTGGTAGCTCAAGATTGTGTCGATGTGTAAGCTTGTCGACTTAAAAGGGAGCAGAAAATGTCAATTGAACTCAGCGATAAAAAGAGCCAAAGTGTAGGTAGCTGGCAAGATTTCTTTGTGCCGACTTATTCTGAGCGCGTTAAGAAAGCGAAAAAGCGTGCGCTCGCAACTCCAGAGATTTGTCTGGAGCGTGCTCGTGCTGAGATGAAGGCCTATGAACAATATAAGAATGAACCTAGAATCGTTCAGCGGGCTAGAGTCTTTGAGACTTATCTTAGGGAGAAGACCGTCTTCATTCTGGAGGGTGAGCTCATCGTAGGCAATATTGCTAGCAAGCCTCGCGGCTCTCAGATTTCTGGTGAGATCATGGCTGATTTTGTGGATATAGAGCTTGATGACCCGGTGAAGGACTTTGAGGTCAGACGCTATGATAAGCACATAGTTCACCCCGAAGAGAGGAGAGAGCTTCGGGATGTGCTTCTCCCTTACTTCAAAGGAAAGACTATTGGCGATTATCAGATGGAAAGAGTTGACGCCGAAGTCGTAGAAAAGGCTTACCCAACGGTTTCTTCTTGCCCGCATATTCCTAACGTCGGTGATGTATCAATGAAAAGAGACGTTGGCCATCAGATGGCTAACTATGAGAAAGTACTTCGTAAAGGTCTCAAAGGCATTAGAGAAGAGGTCGAGTGGTATATGGCTCAGCTCGACCAGCCATATATGCATTATGGGCTACAGGAGAAGCGGAACTTCTACAAGGCAGCCCTGATTACGCTTGATGCTGCTATGGCCTACGCCAAGCGGTATGCTGATTTGGCACGGGAAATGGCGGCTAAGGAAGCCAGCCCCAAACGCAAGCGCGAACTTGAGCGCATTGCAGAGGTTTGTGAGCAGGTGCCGGCAAATCCAGCTCGAGACTGGTGGGAAGCGTTACAAGCAGTCTGGATGGTACATACATTGCTCTGGTGTGAACTTTTAGGCTGGGTACACTGCTTCGGTCGCTTCGACCAGTACATGTATCCCTTCTACAAGAAATCAGTAATTGATGAGAAGGCAATGAGCCACGACGAGGCTCTAGAGCTTCTAGAATGCTTTTGGATAAAAACCGCAGAGTTTACACAATTGACTCGCTATGAGCACGCTGTTTTTACGACAGGGCAGGGGCTAAGCCAGGCCTTGGTGATCGGAGGCCAGACCCACGATGGCAACGATGCGTGCAATGAAGTTACTATGCTTTGTCTAGAGGCCGAGGAGCAAGTAGGAACAGTCCAACCAGAAACAGCAATGAGAATATGGGAAGGGACACCGGATAAGTATCTCAGGAAAGCCGCTGAGGTGATTCGTCTGGGCCGGGGTAAGCCGAAGTTTATTGGCGATCGGAAAGGGATTCAAATGGTGTCTAAGGCTTACCCTGATAAGACCTTGGAGGACTGGCGAGAATATGCCGTACTGGGATGTACAGAGACGGATCTGCCTCACATTACTATGGGCCATTTGTATGAGGGGATCAGCAGCACACCCAAGTTACTGGAATTAGTGCTGAACAACGGAAAATGTGCCCTTTGTGGAAAACAAATTGGACCATTAACTGGTGATCCCCGAACTTTTGAGTCTATAGAAGCGGTACGGCAAGCATTCCGAAAACAGGTATTCTACTGGATGGAGTATCTTGCCAAAGGCATAAAGGTGTTGAAGGAAGGTCAGGCTAGCAGGCTGCCTGCTCCATTTTCCTCCTCCCTTTCAGAAGGTCCATTGCAGAAGGGGCTTGATATCACTCAGGGTGGCTCATGGTACACTAACTATGGTCTATTCCTTGCCGGTCTTGCTGACACCGCTGACTCTCTGGCGGTGATTGATAAGCTAATCTACCGCGACAAGAAGATTACCTGGGACCAGCTGCTTGATGCCATTAAGGCTAACTGGAAGGGCTGTGAGAGTTTAAGGCAACTTTGCATTAATAGTGTGCCTAAGTATGGCAATGACAATGACTTTGCCGATGACTGGGCATCTTGGGTCATGGATACCTGGTATGATAGTGTGGACTGGATTAACACTCGGAAAGACCTGGTGCCGTACTGGGACGGTATGTACGTTGGCGCAACAAATATTGCGGTAATCAATGTAATGTTCGGGGAGATGGCTGGTGCACTGCCTAACGGACACATCTATCCGAAACCTCACGCTGAGACTTTATCACCGGTTCAGGGCGTGGACAAGAATGGTCCTACAGCTGTCATCAAGTCTGTTAGCAAACTGCCAACGCATCGGTTTGCTCTGGGTGGTGCCATCAACCTGAGGCTAAGCCCTCAGCTAGTTGCCACCGATCGCGATTTGGACAACTTCGTATCCTTTCTCAGGACTATTGAGGAACTGGGGATATATCATGTCCAGTTCAACGTAGTTTCATCAGACCTGCTGCACAAGGCGATGAAGGAGCCAGAAAACTATAAGGACTTAATGGTCCGAGTAGCAAGCTACTGCACTTACTTCGTCGACTTGGCTAAAGAGCAGCAGATAGATATCATCAATCGTACAGAGCAACAAGGCTGGTAGAAGCCCCTTGTCATTGACTGGCAGGGCGTGTGAACTAAGTTGGCATGAGGTCAGAAAGTACTAATGCAAAACGGCCCGTTCTAAGCATTACCAGGATGACCATTCACAACGGACCGGGAATACGTACCCTCATTCTATTTAAAGGATGTCCATTACATTGCCTATGGTGCTCGACGCCAGAGTCTCAAAAAGCTGAACCCGAGATTGCTATTTATCCAAGTAAATGCATCCATTGTGGCGAGTGTGTACCTGTCTGTGCCTTGCATGCTATTAACCTAACAAATGAGACGATAAGCATTGACCGGTCTCTATGCAACAACTGCGGCAAGTGTGCTCAAGTATGCTACCCAGAGGCTATAAAGCTTCTGGGACAACCTATGACTGTTGAAGAGTTGCTTGAGGAGGTAAAAAAGGACACTGTTATATATAAACACTCCGGTGGCGGTGTCACCATCTCAGGTGGAGAGCCCTTATTGGAACCTGACTTCACTGTGAAATTGCTCCGAGCCTTCAAAGAAGAGCACATTAGTGTCGGGGTTGATACTTGCGGCTATGTACCTTGGGCAAGCATTGAGCCGATGTTGCTCTATATCGATTTCTTTCTCTGGGATATAAAACATATGGACCCAGAAGAACATAAGAGATTGACGGGTGTCTCCAACAAGCTGATTCTCAGTAACGCTCGCCGTGTTTCCAAGAGAGATATCCCCCTCTATATCAGGGTGGCTGTCATCCCGGGTTACAACGATTCAGAAGAAAATATCAGAGCTACCTGTGAGTTTGCTCAAGCTCTGTCTTCAGTAGTGGAGGTAGGCCTTCTACCATTGCACCATCTGGGGGAGGCGAGATACGATAGCTTGAACCGCCCCTATCCCATAGCTAATATTCCTCTCGTTCCAGATAGTGTCTTGCAGAGCATGAAACGGCTGGTAGAATCGTACGGATTGAAGTGCAGTATAGTCAGTTAGAAAGTATGGCCATACAGTCTTACTTATCTAACGCCTTATAGAAATCCTGCTTTTCGTGGGCCGCTTCCTTTACACCCTTGTCCCTTCTCTCCTTGAAGAAGTTGTATTCATCGGGTTCAAAGCTCAGGTTTGTTCCCATAGTATGCATCATGTAAGTATGGGTAAGTCCCTGGGTTACCCCCATAATATCGTAGAGGAAATGCCGTGACGCTTTACCCAGAGCAATACCATCACGAGGGAACTGAGCCAATCCTTGGGCGAGTTCGTTAACCTCGGCCTCCAGTTTGTCGGCAGGGACTGCCCTATTTATCAGTCCGATTTGACTGGCTTCCTTTCCATCGATCATTTTACCGGTAATACTTAGCTCCAGGGCTCGGGTCAACCCGCAACGCAGTACCAGGATTGGTGAGATAGTGTTGCCGGCTAAACCAAGCCTCTCCTCAACATGACCGAGCTTGCAGTCTTCAGAGGCTATAATAAAATCGCAATTGAGGAACAGGTCTAACGCGGCACCGAGCAGGTAACCATGCGCCTGGGCGATAGTCAGTTTGTGGCACAGCAATATCTCTTGAGACTGCTCCCAGAAAGTGAGCCTGTCAAAGTGCAGGCGCACTCTCAGACTGGGGTGGCGCGCCTTCTCTCCATGCTTAGGCTCCTTCCAGCCGTAGACGAAGCCGACCTTACTTAAGTCTGCCCCGGCGCTGAGAGCACGACCGGCCCCTTTAAAAATTACCACTTTGACATCATCATCCTGGTTAATTTCTTTTATCGCCTTGCTTATATCGTCGTTGAGTTCCGGGCACATGGCATTCAATGTTTGGGGACGGTTCAAGGTCACGCGGGCGATATAATCACTCTTCTCGTAGATAATATTCTTGTATTTCATTGGCATCCTCCACAGATATGGTATGGTTTCAAGAACAGATGTTTTTTCAGCAACCGGTTGTTTCAATATTGTAAACCATTTTAGGGGCTCTTACAAATTGCTTCTTTAGCTGTGCTATAATTATGAACATGAGTGATGTTACTGGCTATAAGCGGGAGCCTGAAAGCAAACTTTTACCCCTTAAGGAAGCGGTCAAACGCTATGTGAAACCAGGGATGAAGCTGCACCTTGCCGGCGGCATAGGGGGGCCCAGCGCCGCAATTTGTGAGATTATCCGGCAGTATCATGGCACTGCCCCCGGCTTTGTGCTGATTCAAGGCACTGTTACAGGTCACGCCATAAACCTCCTCCACTTTAACCTGGTTAAGAAGCTGATTTTCTCAGCCTGTGCTGACATATCAACCTCAGCGCGCCCCAGCAAGATAATGCAGAAAGTCTGGGCGGAAAAGAGTGTTGAGCTTGAAAATTGGTCTCTCTGTTCTCTCCAACAAGGGCTGATGGCTGGAGCCTTGGGCGTTAGCTTCATGCCGACCCGTTCTATTGCCAAGAGTAGTATGGCGCTGGATAACAAAGAGTCTTTTCAGGAAATTGATGACCCCTTCGGGGGTGGAGCCAAAGTAGGCTTGGTGCAAGCCATTAACCCTGATATCTCCATAGTTCACGGGTGTGTAGCCGATGAGCAGGGAAATACCATTTTACCTGTTCCCTATGGCGATGACCTCTGGGGGCCCCTGGCCAGCAGCGGGGTGCTGGTTACTGTTGAAAAAATCGTGCCCAATGACTTCATAAGGAAATACGCCGCCCTGGTAAAGATACCCGGCCATATCGTCAATGGTGTATCGGTAGCGCCTTTGGGACTTCATCCCTTTTCGCTGGCTAACCCGGGTATAAGTGACTTTAACGCCTACGAAGCCGATACCGAGTTTCTAGAAGACCTGCACCGGGCATCTGCCAGTAGCCACAAACTTGATGCCTGGATAAAGAAGTGGGTAATAGACTGCGCCACTCCGGAAGACTACCTGAATAAACTGGGCAGCCAGAGGGTAAAGGCCCTCAAGCAGATAACTATTGAAGGTGCTGAGCGCTACGACACTTCGACATCAGCATCACTCCCGGAACTGGAGCCAGAATACGGTCAAGAAGATATGGTTTTGATTGTGGCTGCCCGGGAAATAACCAAGAGTATATTGAAATCTAGACATAGGCTTGTCTTGGTTGGTGCCGGCTCCTGGGGCATTGCGGTGTTACTGGCGTATCATCAACTTTTAGCGAGGGGTTATCAGCTGGAGCTTATTACTGGAAATGGGCAGATTGGATACGAGCCCCAACCGGGACCACTGGGGGCACAAAGCATCGGCGGGGTATACAGTTCAAAAATGTTGACCGATACTATAACGACACATGGAGTATTGGTTGGCGGCAAGAACAGTAGATGCCTCAGTGTACTTGGCGCAGGACAGATTGACAAATACGGAAATACTAACTCTACCAAGACTTCCGAAGGACAGTTTTTGATAGGTTCTGGGGGAGCCAACGATGCCGTTAATGGCCGTGAAGTTATCGTAATCCTTAATCAATCGAAAGACCGCTTTCCTGAAACACTGCCTTACGTTACCTGCCCGGGTGAGAGAGTAACCACAGTGGTATCGACTATGGGTGTTTTCACCAAATCAACCGGCAAAGAGGAACTGCGGCTGGTAGCATGTTTCCCCGACCCGAAACTATCAAGCCTGGAAGACAGGATAAAACGGGTACAGGACAACTGCAACTGGCCCCTGAAGCTGGCCGATAAGGTTGAAGAAGTAGCCAAACCCACGCCGGATGAGCTAAAATTGCTACGCTGGCTGGTGCCCCAGCGTTTATAGTTAACAGAAGTTAGAACATAAAGTTCAGAACCCTCTAGTTAGTTACTAACAAAGGAGGCTCTTTTATGACCGGGCCGCTTGAAGGTATTCGAGTTTTAGAATGTGGCGGCTATCTCAGTGCCCCGTCAGCTGGCTACATGCTTGGGGACTTAGGGGCTGAGGTAATCAAGATAGAAGACAGTGTCAGGGGTGACCCGGTTCGAGGTATGTCATCCACCTTTGGTAGAGGCATGATTATGCCCGACGGCACCAACATTCTGTTTGAAACCGCCAACAGAAACAAGAAGAGCATAACGTTAGATTTAAAGAAGGCAAAGGGAAAGGAGCTGCTATATCGTTTAGTGGCAGTATCAGACGTATTCTGCACCAACTACTCTTTATCTGCTATTGACAGTCTGGGCATAGATTATCAAACCCTTAAGAAGTATAATCCAAAACTTGTTTACGGTATGGCCACGGGCTACGGGGCACTGGGGCCTGAGAGTGGGAAACGCGCTTTCGATACCATAGCTCAGGCGCGTTCGGGGATCATGGGTACTATCGGTGAGCCAGATGGCCCCCCATTACAAATAGCCGGGGTAATATTTGACCAGGTGACGGGAATTCTGCTGGTAAACGGCATATTAGCTGCGCTAGTGGCTCGCGACAGACAGGGAATCGGGCAGAAGGTGGAGGTATCGCTGCTTGGCTCCGGAATACACATGCAGGCGTACAACATCAACGTGGCACTGCTGCGCGGGCGCCCCATGCCAAAGCCCTCCCGACAGACGCTAAAAAATCCTTTGGCAAATCACTATCAATGTGCCGATGGGAAATGGTTACTATTGGCTGAGGCTCAGTCTGACAGGTTTTGGCATGGTTTTTGCCTTGCCTTAGGCATCGAAAATCTGGAGAAAGATGCCAAATTCGCCACTGCCAAAGACAGGCGTGATAATTTCCTGGAGCTTACCAGTATCTTGGAGAAGGTGTTTAAGACCAAGACCAGGGACGAATGGATAAGTATCTTGCAAGCTAAGGGAGGCGGAATTGCCTTTTCTCCTGTTCTCGAACTAACCGAACTTGCCTCAGACCCGCAGGTATTGGCCAATGAGTATATCACCGATGTTGACCATCCTACACTGGGCAAGGTCAAACTAATAGGTACCCCAATCAAGTTCAGCAAGACGCCAGCCCAAATCAAGAATTGTGCGCCAAACTTCGGTCAGCACACAGAAGAGGTATTGATGAGTATCCTCGGTTATACCTGGGAAGAGATAGGAAAATTAAAGGACGAGGAAGTAATCTAAAAGCTTGAATTAGACCGCGACGGCTAGTATATTTCCCCGAGTTGAATAAGATGTCTCTTTCTTAGCCAATGGTAGCCTGAAGATACTTAGAATAGTGGCGGCCAGATTCAGGTGGGAAACATATGGAAGGAGTTCGTGCTAAACGGTTGTCGTGCATTAGACCTAACTGACGAAAACGGCTTTCTCTGCGGTAAAATCTTAGCCGACCTTGGTGTTGACTTAATCAAGGTTGAGAGGCCTGGAGGCGACCCTTCCCGCCGAAGAGGGCCTTTCTGGGCTGACGTTCCGCACCCGGAGAAAAGCCTGTACTGGTTTGCCTACAACTCAAATAAAAGAGGTATCACCCTCAATATTGAAGCCGACGATGGCCAGAGAATACTGAAAGAGTTAGTCAAAACGGCAGATTTCATAATTGAGTCATCCCCCCCCGGATTTATGGACAGCCTGGGATTGGGTTATTCCACGCTCAACAGTATTAAGAAGGGAATAATCCTGACCTCCATTACGCCGTTTGGTCAAGTCGGACCCTATAAGGACTACCAGACCTCTGATATTGTAACCATGGGTATGTCTGGTATCCTGTACCAGACCGGTGACCCCAACCGTCCGCCAGTCAATATAAGCATTCCACAAGCTTGTCTTCACGCTGGAGCCGATGCTGCCGTAGGTACGATGATTGCCTACTACCACCGGGAAATGACCGGAGAAGGGCAGCAGGTAGATATATCAATGCAACAGAGCGCTGCCTGGTTCCTGGCCAATGCGGTACCGCTCTGGGAGCTGAGTGGGGTGATCTTAAAAAGGGCGGGGGCTTTTCGGTGGAGCGTCAACTCCACACAACGACAGGTCTGGCAGTGCCAAGACGGCTATGTCTTCTTCTTCATGGTAGGTGGCCGAGCCGGGGCCAAGACCTTCCACGAGCTGGTGAGCTGGATGGATGGCGAAGGCATGGCTAACGAATACCTGCGCTCCATTGACTGGGAGAACCTGGACATGTTCAAAGTCAGCCAGGATGTGGTCGACCAGATTTCCCGGCCGATAGAGAAGTTCTTTTTTTCGCACACCAAAAAAGAGATTGCCCGGGGGGCAGCCGAGAGAAGTATATCAATCTGCCCCTTATCTAGCATGGCCGACCTGCTGAATGATGCCCAGCTTGAATCCCGAAACTTCTGGGTGGAAATAGAACACCCCGAATTAAATACCAGAATCACTTATCCCAGGGAATTTGTTAAGTCCTCGGAAAAGGTCTGCGCTACCCGATTCAGGGCTCCACTCATCGGCGAGCATAATGAAGAAATCTATGGCGAGATAGGGCTCTCCAAAAAAGACTTGGCTGCCCTAAAACAGGCCGGGATTATCTAGAGGAGGTATAGTACGGAAAATGGAGGCTAGAAGTGGCGTATTCAGCGGCATAAAAATAGCCGGTTTCGGTTGGGCCATAGTCGGCCCACTAACCATGAAGTACTTCGCTGACTACGGGGCAACCGTGATTCGCGTGGAAACCAGTAAGCGGCCATGCACCCTGAGAATATCAGCCCCCTATAAGGATGACAAGCCTGGCTTAGACCGCAGCGGCTACTTCAATCATTTCAGCGCCAATATGCTCAGCCTGGCGCTTAACATGGAACACCCCCAAGCCCTGGAGGTGGCCAGAAGACTGGTGGCTGAGTCTGACGTTGTCATGGATAACTTTACCCCCGGCGTGATGGAGGGGTGGGGGTTGGGCTATGAGGAACTAAAAAAGGTCAAGCCAGACATCATTATGCTGCGACAGAGCGGTTTTGGTCCCTGGGGTCCCTATGCTCAACAGCCAGCCTTTGGCATGATACTGGCGGCTATGGCCGGCCTACCCAATTTTATCGGCTGGCCGGATGGAGGGCCACTACCAGTTGGTGTCTCAGCCTATACCGACTGTATTTCTCCACGTTTTGCTGCCGCTGCCCTGATTGCCGCCCTTGATTACCGCAATAAGACCGGGAAAGGCCAGCTGCTCGATTTATCACAGTTTGAAACGACGCTCTATTTTATAATGCCGGCTATCCTGGAATACATTTCAAGTGGTAGAGAACCGGCAAGAGTAGGTAACTCCCACCCCCACGCTGCCCCCTACGGCGTGTATCCCTGTAAGGGCGATGACCGCTGGTGCACTATAGCCGTTTTTAGCGATGAGCAGTGGGCGAGCTTGTGCCAGGTGATGGGCAGGACTGAGTACATTGATGACCTGCGGTTCAGCACCCTGCTCAGCAGAAAGCAGAACGAGGATGAAATCAACGAGCTTATCAGTGGTTGGACTATCAACTTTGCGCCGGAAGAAGTGATGGATAAAATGCAGTCAGCCGGTGTGCCCGCTGGTGTGGTCAAGAATGCCGCTGATATATACGATGACCCTCAACTGAGACAGCATAACCTCTTCTGGCCTTTGAATCACCCAGATATGGGATTATTTACCCACCTGGGGCAGGGCTTTGAATTATCAAAAACGCCAGCGCAAGCTCATATGCCCAGTCCCCGGCTGGGTGAACATACTGAGTATGTTTGCACTGAGATACTGGGCATGACTGATAAAGAGTTTGTTGAGCTTGTAGGCGCCGGGATATTTGAGTAGCATTAAGCCTACGATAATATTTGACGTCAGCAGCCTGATAAGGTGGATTTTCTTCCTGTGCTACTCCCACATTTTGACTGATGAGAATCTTACTGAACTGGTAAAGCTCAGTAACGAAGAGCTGGACGGTTCCATCAAACATTACAAGGAACGAATTGATGTAACAGATAGCGAGATAGAACATTGGCAAGGACGGCTAGAGCGCCTCCTTTGCACGGAGGAGGTCAGGGGTTCGAATCCCCCCAGTTCCACCAGCCCTAGGTCTTTCTTTTCACTCAAAACCCACACTACAGGGGTTTCACCCCTCTAAAACTTTCTTTCCCCAACCCAAAGATTTAGGCAAGGTGAACAATCAGCCAGAAAGTGTAATGATAAATTTCCGCTGCCTTTATGCACCGAAGGGCGGGGTCATCCGGAAATGGGTGAGGTACTACAACGAGGGGCGGCTGCATTCGGCTCTGAAATACCTGAGGCCGGTGGACTACTACCGGGGCAATCCCGAGGCCTTACTGGCCGAGCGGAAGAGGAAACTCGAAGAAGCAGCCAGACGAGGGGAGGTGAACCACGGCCATGAGTTGACAAAAATTGGTGCCAGGTTGTAACATTTTGGCACCATCGATTTGTCCGAAAACGACTGAAGCACTACAGGTAGTTCTACATGCAATCTAGAATTACAGAATAAGAAGTGGGGTAAAAAAATTGAACGGAGGTAATAAAATGAATGTGTCTAAAAAATCTGAAATTATTAAGACCGATGTTGTGGTTGTTGGTGGTGGTGGATCTGGTCTCGCTGCGGCTTTAGCCGCTGCGGAGAAAGGGGCTAAATGTTTAGTATTGGAAAAAAGAGGCAAGGTTGGCGGCAGTACCGTATTTGCTGAGGGTTTTTTCGCTGCAGAAAGTCCAGCTCAAAAACGAATGATGATTGACGCACGTAGGGACGAGCTTTTCCAAATAGCCATGGATTATTGCCACTGGACACTTAATCCGAGAATAATCCGTGCTTTTATTGACAAATCTGGAGACACTGTTCGTTGGCTTGAAGAAAAAGGGGTGAGATTTAGGCTCCCTCCAATGTATCCAAATCAAGTTCCCTTGGTATGGCATTGTCCTGATAAGGATGGTAAAAAGTGTGGTAAGTTTGTAGTTGAAACGCTTTTAAAAGAATGTCAGAAAATAGGTGTAAAGTTGTTATGCGGAACAGCAGCCAAAAAAATACTTGTTAGCAAGACTGGAGCAGTAACTGGAGTTGTGGCAACAGCGAATAAGGCTGAGATTACTATTAATGCTAGGTGCGTCATTATTGCCACCGGCGGTTATGCTGGTAATAAACGACTAATGAGAAAGTATTGCCCTGAGTATACAGAAAAGATATTTTGTCACGGATTGCCTCATATGGGAGATGGATTGAAGATGGTTATGCAGATAGGTGGTGCAACTGAAGGCCTCGGAATAATACAAACAGGTGGTCCATTTGTAGGAGCAAAAGCATACGAGGCAACAAACGTGAGTGGCATTGCTGGAGAGCCATTGACAATGTGGGTTAACAAAAGGGGTGAGCGCTTCACTAATGAAGCAATTACCTTTCAACCCTTTGAATGCGCAAATACAATCTTGCGGCAACCAGAGAAAATCATTTTTTCTCTTTTTGACGATGCAATCAAGCGTCATATTCTCCAGTACGGAATGGAGAAAGGCATGGGTTTAGGAGGAGGTTATCCGGTCCATATCAAAGACCTTGAAAAGGATCTACAGAAGCAAGTAGATGAAGGCAGAGTAAAAATTGCAAACACGTGGGATGAAATTGCCCACTATATTGGTGCAAACCCAGAAATCCTCAGGGCAACCATCAACGAATATAATGACTGCTGTGATCGGGAATATGATAACATTTTTGTTAAGGATAGAAGGTATCTGCGAGCAATCCGAACCTCCCCATTTTACGCGATTGAATGTCACATTGGTATGTTAGGCACTATTGGTGGCATAAAGATAAACCATAATATGCAGGTTCTAAACCAACTAGGTAACGCTATTACAGGCTTGTATGCAGTTGGCGTTGATACCGGTGGTTGGGAGGATAAAACCTACAATGTCCGCCTCTCTGGTAGCACCTTTGGTTTTGCTCTAAATTCTGGCCGTATTGCTGGAGAAAATGCCGCAGAACAATTATTAACCAGTAAGTTATAACAAACTGGAAAAACCATTTTCTCAGGGAGTGGATGACTACTGAGTCGTTTGTAGCACTCCTCTAGGGTATGACGAATCTCCCCTCGACTACCGAATTTTCTATACATTTTGGGGCAGAGCTGAGTCATTGTCTGCTATTTCAAGTTTGCGTACCCATGATAACCCTTGAGGGAAGGCGGGTACAGAATAGCGCACTTGTCTGCCTGCACGCTAGTAAAGGGATAAGAGAGCGGACTATGTTTTAGGTTCATGAATATCAACATTTCTGCAACCCGCAGAGCTGTCAAAGTGGGATCCACGACAGGTACACCTAGATCCTCTTGTAATTTATCTGCTACCCCAATCATTAAAGCACACCCCAATACCAGTACGTCGGCCCCATCTTCCTCAATTGCTTTTCTCCCCTGCTTGAGTAAAGCCTTTAATTCGCTGGTTAGACCTTCCTCTGTAAGTGTACTAATTCCGCCTTCTGAAGACCTGTTCGTAGTTCTTATAGATACAACTTTGCCAAGCAAACCTTGGGCTTGAAGTTCTCGCTGTATTCCTGTGTAGAACTGATGATGATATTTTTCATTAAGATTTAGGTTTTTATGTTGAATTCTAGCTCCTGTGGTTATTATCGATATTTTATCACCAAGCAAACAGGCTATGTGACAGGCCGCTTCACCAGGTCCAACGACCGGAATTTCCGCCACTTCTCTGGCCTGTCTTACTGCCAGGTTGCCAAAACAACCAACGATAGCCCCATCATATCCTTCCCTTTCACCTTTCAAAATCTCGTCTACAATGTAAGGCGTAGCTACGCAAATGTAGTATTCAGAGGTAGGCAGCTCTCCTCCATATTTGATGCCTCTGACGCTCACCCCGTATCCCGGAGACATTTGTTTATCTAGATATTTCTGAATAATCTTGTTAAATCCATCGCTCACATTCTGGTTAAGACTATTACTCGCACTGGGTTGTATGTAGAGAATATTTTTAGTTTCTTTATGCATAATTGGAGCACCTCCTCATCATCTCTAACTGTTACAAAGAAAGGACGGTTCAATTTAAATAGTATCACCAGCATTTAATATGTTATTGAGATTCTTGTCAAGAGAGACATCGTCCGCACCGTAACTACCGGCCACGGTGCGGATATTACCCCTTTCAGTAATCAACACGTTGCCGATATACAGTGCTGTTCGAAGGGAATATAACCAGGTGCGTCCTCATAGTGCTTTGGGATACAGGCCTCCGGCACCTGAAACTATACTAATTACGACTTAACAAGTGGTATCACTATTGGGGGCAGGGTAGCGGGTATCCTGTTATCTGGATGAACTCGTCCCAAATCTTACCTTTACCTTTCTTCGTTGCCGAAAGATATCTCCATCGTACTGCTTCAGTATATTCTCGTATGCTAGCTCTGGTCATGCTGCCTCCTTTTGGTAACACTACTTTTGAGGCAACAATACCACTTTCGGTAACATTAATTATGAGTCAATTCGGGAGTTGACAACAACTGAGTAGGGTTGTAGCATTGTGGTGCCATATGGTACCATCGATTTGTCCGAAAACGACTGAACCAACACACCTTATCTACTCTATCCAGAATATCTAGCTTATACTGTCACATTAATTTTTCGGCATCGTGCTTAGCGAGGACAGCATTATAAATTATCGTATGAAAGGATTAACCAGATGTGGGATAAACTTTTAGCTGCCCATTTGAGTGATAGGCCGGCAGAATTGAAAAAGGCAAAGGAAAACGGAGTCAAAATAGTAGGCTATTTCCCGGGAAACTATGTTCCGGAAGAAATGATTCATGCCTCTGGGGCCATACCCTTATGCCTGATGCATGGTGGCAATCCCCGTGCGGCCGATGTCGCCCTGTCTGTAGTCCCCCAGATCATCTGCCCCTTTGCACGCTCTCAGATCGGAGAGAGACTACTTAAAAAGAACCCATATTACAATATGATTGATATGCTGGTAGCACCAATTACATGCCAGCATCTGAAGAAGGTAGCTGAAATATGGGAATACCATAGAGAGTTAGACATATTTAAGCTCGGCATTCCACAGCAATACGGGAATGCTTTTGAGGTGGAATACTATACTGACAGGTTAAAAGTGTTAAGGGACAGGTTACAGGCATTCACGGGAAATAAAATTACTGATGAGAGCCTTAGTAACTCAATCGAGCTCTACAATCGGATGAGGGGACTATTAAGGAAAATAAGCTTTATACGCCGCACATCCCCCTCGCTGCTGAGTGCTCTGGACTTTGTTAAGTTGAATCATGCCTGCTGCTATGCCGACCCGGCTTTCGTAGTAAAGGTGCTAGATTCCATATACCAGGAGCTAAAGCATATGCAGCCAACTGCTGAAAACAATGCTCCCAGAATTCTTCTGCTTGGTCCTAATATAGGTTATGGCGATTATACAGTTCTGGAACTGGTACAGGCAGCCGGTGGAGAGATTGTCATTGAAGAAATATGCGAGGGTGTCAAGTATTACTGGCATGACGTTGAGAATAAGGGCGATTTATTCCATTCATTGACCAAAGCATATTTAGTGGATAGGGTACCCTGCGCCTTTATGAGGAACTCAGCCAAAAAGAGGCTCGATTTTGCGCTGAAACTAATCAAGGACTTCAATGTGTCCGGCGTAATATGGTACGAACTGCTGTGCTGCGAGACTTACGACGCCGAAGCGTACCTTTTTGCCCAGAGGATGGAGGAAAATAATATACCTATGCTGGTTTTAGAGTCGGATTACACTACCGCCGCCACCGGTCAATTGAAAACCCGTATAGAAGCTTTTATTGAGATATTAAAGGGGTGATGGAATAATGATTGAACTACTCAAATTATGTGGCTTTGAAGAAGAGGAAATCAAGTCAGAGTTACCCAGGATAGAGAAGTCGTTCAACAAGCTAGGCATAAATGCCGAGGATATTGAGAGGGGAAAGCAAAGACTCAAGAAGTATTATGATATAGAACTGAAGGGTTTACGCAAGGTCTTGCGCCTGTGTGTAAAGGAGCTGGTCAATGCAGTGCTTGTAAGGGATGAGGGTGATGATAAGAAGGTCATCTACGGATTTATGTCACCTGGTATTGATTTAATTTTTACGGCATTAGTATCCAAATCCAATAAGGTTTTTCCAATTTCTCAGAGCTGGGCTTTTCAAATTGTAGTTGGCTGCATCTTTGGCAAAATAGAGCCCATAATGGAGGAGGCTGAGAAGAAATGGCTTAAAGCCGGATTGGTGGCTCACTGCGCTAACATAAAGACGCTGGTAGGATCGCTTACCCTGGGCTTGTTTCCAAAGCCTGACCTGCTGATCACAACGGGTTTTTTGTGCGAAGCCGCTCCGAAAACACTGGATTTACTGCACGAGCTTTATGATATACCGGTATGGTTTATCGATGCCTGTAAAGACCGGGAGTCCTGGGAATACCCAGAGCCAACCGATCGCATTGCCAGTTTAACCGCCAAAAGCCTGAGAAGGCTCGTTGAGAGAATTCAGGAGGTAACAGGAGTTGAGATAACGGACGGCATGTTAAGTGATGTAATGGATGCCAAGGGCAGGTTGGGTGACGCTTTAGGCAGATTAAGGGAACTGGTCGAAAGCAGTGACCCCTTGCCGCTGAGCCCCAGCCACGAGAACATCTGGATGTGCTTGAATTCACTGACGCTGAGCATGGAAGGCATTGCAGAAGCAACTGAGGCGATTAATACGTTATACGAAGAATTGAGTCAAAGGGTTGCCAGGGGGCTGGGGGTAGTTGAGAAAGGGGCTCCCAGAGTACTGGCAATTCTTCCTGCGGGACAGACAGACCCGAGACTGGAATATCTGGCGTGTGAGGTAGGCATAGCTATCGTGGCACTTGATACGAATTCAGAGGCTCCGTATAAGAAGAGGTCGAAAAACCCTTATATGAGGTTTGGCCTCCAGTTACAACAGGCTCCACTTGATTTAACCATTACAAGGAGGATTCCTTTTATTATTGAACAATGTAAAAAATTAAATGTCGATGGTGTTCTGGATAGATATCACGCCGGGTGCCGCTCTGTTGTTGCTGACGCGTTGATCATCGAGGAGGCAGTAAAAAAGGAATTGGGTTTACCCGTTTTAGTAATGGAATGGGAAAACTTCGACCCCCGTGTTTATAACCACGAGCAGTTCAGGAGCAGACTGGAAGTATTCAAAGCGATGATGAGAAAAAACTCTGCCTGAACATTAGTGACATCCTGAAGCAGGTTAAATAGAACTCGGAAGAACCAGCCTATTATGATCCGTTAGATGCCCAATGCAATGAAGTCCATTGATATCTTAGGGGGTGATTCACATTTATTTCGCAGGGATTGACCTTGGTTCCACCATGACCAAGGTGGTGATTGTCGACCAGGAAGAGAAAATTTGTGCCAGTGTGATAAAGCACACCGGTGCTGAGCACCGGCGCCTTGCCAATCAAGTGATGCAGCAGGCATTGGCACAAGCCAGCTTGGAATTCGACGAAATTGCCTACGTCATAGCGACCGGCTATGGCAGGATTATGGTTCCTTTTGCTGACCGTCAGATTACTGAATTGACCTGCCATACCAGAGGGGTATTCCATTTAAACCCCAATGTCAGGCTGGCCATCGATATCGGGGGACAGGACGCCAAGGGTCTCAAGATCAACAATGGACGTCTGCTCAATTTTGTTATGAGCGATAAGTGCGCAGCAGGAACCGGCCGCTATCTGGAAACTACTGCCCATACTCTTGGCCTCAGGTTGGAAGACCTGGACAGTATTTCCTTGAAATCCAGCAATAAGGTATCAATTAGCAGTACCTGCACTGTTTTTGCACAGCAGGAAGTAATATCCCGTCTCTCCGAGGGGGCACCTTTGGAAGACATTTTAGCTGGAATCCACGACGCTATCGCTAGCCGGGTAGCCCGCATGGTGGAGAGGCTTAAAGTTGAGCCCGATGTAGTATTAACGGGAGGGGTGGCGAAAAACGCCGCGGTGGTGAAAGCGTTAGAGGAAAAACTCGGCTGCAAGATTCTGGTTCCTCAAGAGCCGTTGCTAAGTGGGGCTATCGGCGCTGCCCTCCTGAGCAAAGAAATCATCCAAAAAGCCCGGGAGAGGTGTGAGCCCATCCGGAGAAAGCAGCGCCGTCTGGATGAGGCTACATTCTTCAAATAAAGGATAATCAAACATGGTCTACTGTATGGGAATTGATATTGGCTCAGGAACCAGTAAAGGGGTTATCACCAAGGATGGTAAACTGGAAGCTTACATTCTGCTCCCTTCCGGAATTAACTACAAAGTGGCGGCGCAGAAGTTAAGAGACGAGCTGTTAATGCAGGCAGGCTTAGCTATTGATGACATAGCCAGTACCATATCCACCGGGCATGGCGCTGATATCATCCCATTCAATAATAAACATGTCGCTGACATGCTATGCTGTGCCAAGGGAATAAGCCATCTCTTTCCATCGGTAAGGACGGTTATCGACGTGCAAAGGCAGTCCAGCCAGGTAATCAAGCTGGATGGCAAAGGTCTGGTGACAGACTTTGTCATCAGTGATATGTGCGCCAGCGGTAGCGGGTGTTTTCTTGAAGTTATCGCCAATATACTCCAGCTGGAACTTAAGGAGATTGGAGCACTTTCCCTTAAGTCAGAAAACCCGGTTATCTTTACTACAGGATGCGCCGTTTTTGGGGAGTCAGAGGCAATCTCCAGAGTCGCCGAGGGGATCTCCAAGGAAGATATACTGGCCGGGGTGCACCTGGCGCTGGCAGGTAAGCTAGCTGCTCTCGTTGAGAAGGTTGGACTGGAAAAGCCATGTGCTATCAGCGGTGGTGGTGGTCTCAATGTTGGACTTATTAAAAAACTGGAGGAGCTAGGGCTTCACTTGTTAGTCCCCCCTCAACCTCAACTTGTTAATGCCCTGGGTGCATCTATAATGGCTGAAGAGCAGGTTACCAATTAGCATACTGGTCAACGTATTAAAATCGCCTTCTAATTTACACTTTGCTAAAATTAAAATTTGCCTTTTTTATCAGGTAGATTGAGATAGTAATCTTGGTAGTTTATTTGGACAGGCACAATAATACATTGGGAAATCTTTTCACACTGATTTCGTAAAAAGAATCCATAGTTGATAGCTTGTATATTTATAGTTAATATAGAATTACTAATCTGATAAAATAAATGCTTTGTTGGAGGATAGTTCATATGATATCAAGTGAACCTTTAAAAACCGATATAATGAAGTGCGACATAGCTGTAGTTGGGGGAGGTGGATCTGGTCTAGCCGCAGCGGTTGCAGCGTCAGAAAAAGGGGCCGATGTTATTGTTTTAGAGAAGCGAAGAATGTTCGGAGGTAACTCCCTGATGGCAGAAGGTCTATTTGCCTCCCAAAGTCGGACTCAAAAGCGTATGATGATTGATGCTCGCAGTGATAAATTGTTCAGAATAGCTATGGATTACGCACATTGGAAATTAGATCCTAGGATCATTCGTGCCTTTATAGATAAATCGGGAGATACAATTCATTGGCTGGAAGAAAAAAATCTCAAGTTCGATTCTCTCCCACCGTTGTACCCCAATCAGGTTCCCTTAGTCTGGCATTGCATGAAATCTGCGGGCGCTCAAGTTGCTAGAGCATTGACTAATAACTGTAAAGACCTGGGTGTACGGTTGCTTCATAAAACTGCAGTAACAAATATATTAACAGATGAAAAAGGTAGGATTATAGGCGTTAAGGCCAAAAGCGAAACCCATGAATTCAAAGTTATGGCAAAAAGCATTATCATTGCGACGGGTGGATATGGAGGGAATAAGAAATTGTTAAAGAAATACTGCCCTTCGTATAACGGTAATATATATTGTCGAGGGATTCCTCACATGGGAGATGGATTGGCTATGGCCGTTGAAACAGGGGCAGCAACAGAAGGTCTAGGATTACTTCAAATGGGTGGGCCTTTTTTTAAAGGGTCTCCACATGTTGCAGCAGTTGCTCGAGAACCTAATACTATTTGGGTTAACAGAATAGGGGAGCGATTTACTGACGAGAGCATTACTTTCCATACATCAGAGAGTGGAAATACAATTGATAGACAACCTGACAAGACCTCCTTTACACTTTTCGACGAGAAAATTAAGCATAAAATGGTCTATAACGGACTTTTTAAAAGAAATAGAGTTGTTACCCATACACTAAATGATCTTGAATACGAGTTTGGAAAGAATTTAGACAAGGAATTTCTATTAGAAGCAAAAAGGGGGAAAGTAAAAATATCTAGTTCTTGGGACGAGATTGCTAGATGGATAGGTGCATCATCAGATGTTTTAAAAGCCACTATAGACGAATATAACTCTTTCTGTAACAAAGGGCATGATAAAATCTTTACTAAGGATCCGATTTATCTTGACGCTTTGCGCAAGCCTCCTTTCTATGCTATCAGGTGCGGTGTAAGTATGTTGGGTACAATTGGTGGAATTAAGATTAACCATCATATGGAAGTTCTTAATAATAAATTCAATCCTATCGCTGGGTTATATGCGGTTGGAGTTGATACCGGAGGTTGGGAGTCGGATACTTATAATGCAATCCTAAGCGGTTCTACATTTAGTTTTGCTATTAACTCTGGCCGAATTGCTGGTGAAAGCGCAGCCGAATACACATTAAGGAAGAGATAGCTGGTGGGGTATTTTATTTTTAAATTTTTATCCGCCAAACATTATACTCGGAAGCCAGGTGCTCAATATGGGAAAAGCTACAATAACTGCTAAAAAGATAACCAATAAGATGATAAAGGGTATCATATCACGGACGAATTGACCTATAGGGAGGTCAAAAGCCCCCTTCGCAATAAATAAATTCAACCCTATCGGCGGTGTGAGCAGCCCAATTTCTATGTTAACTGCTATCACTACGCCAAACCATATTAGACTGTAGCCTAGTTCATGTATTATAGGGATAAAGAAAGGTATTGTTAATAACATCAGGGCAAAAGCATCAACAACGCATCCTAGAATAATTAGTATAATATTGATAATAAGAATTACAATCAAGGGAGACAGCTTTGCGGCGACAATAGCATCAGCCATACTCTGTGCCAACGCAGACCCCGCCACCATATAAGTGAACATCTTGACCGCGATAATCATTATGAAAATCATGCCACTGGTTATTGCTGCATCCTTTGCAGCCCGTAACAGCATAGTTAGACGAAAGCGATAAAAGACAAATGCAAGAACCAGGACAACAAAAACGCCTAGCCCTGCTGCTTCGGTGGCCGTTACCACCCCCATGTAAAGCCCGCCTATTAGACTGACCAGCACCACAATAATTGGCCAGACTTTATATGAAGAAGTAAATCTTTCGCGCCAGCTGACTCCCGCTGAAGGAGGAGCTAATTGAGGACGCCTAATAGCAGATCCTAGTACAAATATTGAAAGCATTATGCATAATATAATGCCTGGTATTATCCCGGCTATAAATAGTCGGGCTATAGATTGCTGAGCCATAATCCCATAAACAATCATGGGTATGCTGGGTGGAATCAGCGGGCCAAGAACACCTCCAGCTGTAATTGCAGCAGCACTGAATCCTTTATTATAACCCAGACTCTCAGCTTGGGAGACTGATACTTTACCCACAGAAAGCAAGGTGAGCGTACTGCTCCCAATTGCCGCTCCCATGACTGCTTCTGCTACAACAGCGCTGATGATGAGACCACCTGGTAGTCGCGATAGCCAGTTTTTAGCTGTTAAAAAAACATCTCTTCCGATACCAGCTTCATTGATAATAGCTGCCAACAGCACATAGAGCGGAAGAGCAGCCCATGCTTGTGAAAAGAATTCTTCGTAGACAATCCCTCCCAACTTTGACAAGCCACTTGGTCCCCAGAGAATTAACGTAGCTATTACGGCGCAAAGCCCAATGGCGTAACCAATAGGTATGCCTATTATTGTAAAGATAACCACGGCTATGAGTGCCAGTGTAGCAATCAATGTGACTTCCATAATAAATCTACCCCGTTAAGGATTAAGAAATATCAACAAATGGGTTCCTTATCTATTATCTATTTGGCAATTCAATCACTATGCCTACCTCTAATATATGAGGCAAGGTATAGCCAAAGCTGTGCAATAAGCACTAGGGTAAGTAAACCTACCAAAATAGGGACTAAAATCTTGAAAGGAAAGGTAGGTATTGCCACGGCAACAATAGTATGCTGACTCGAGCGAAATGCGTATAAAGCTTCATTCCAACTTGTATAAGCAAGAGGAATACAGAAAACAAGCCCGAAGATAGGACCTGCAATATTCGATATAATCTCTCGTAATGCTTTTGGAAAATACTGGCCTACAAAATCAACCGTTATTTGTTTCCTGAGTGTTTGCACGCCAGCCAAGGAAAAGACAACACAGCCAAGCATTGAAGCAGCAACAACTAAGTAAGCATAATCATCTGGCGACAAGAAGATATATCTTCTTAAAGACCCGTAGGTATATACCAGGGCCATTAATACGATCAGAACTCCGCTGCACTGTAATAATACTTGAGTAATACGTTCAAGCCACGAAGGCAATAGTTGCCCGAAACCGTTAGGCCCTGTTGTTGTGTCTCGCTTCATGATGAGCTATCCTATTCATCATGCTATTAGAAAAAGTGATTCGAAAAAATTTCCCACATATGGTGGGGTCCGATCCCTAGGATGCGGACCCCACCATACTACCTACTTCACCAACGTCCGTTGAGCGAAGCTCGAATTTAGACTATTTCGCCAAAGTACCCTATAGCTACTAATAATAGTAGGTCAGTATTATATTATTCTAATGGAAACTTGCTATTCGCACTTGCGGCAAAATCCTTAAATTTCTGAGCAATATCCTGGGGCAGGCTATCCCAGTAATCATCACAAACCTGTTGACATGCTTCAACCCACCTGGCACGCTCATCTTCGGGTAGATAATAAACTGTGACACCTTCCGACTCTAATAGTGCAATACAATCACCCTCCGTACTCTTGAAAGTCTCATTAAAATTGTCTGCGTATTCACTGGCGCATTCCAACATCAAATCCTGAATATCCTTTGGCATGTCTTCCCAGATGTCCAAGTTAATGGCAATGAAATTCATACCGCCCTTCATGCCAGCGATTGTAATATAATTAATGACGTCGGAATATTGCATAGGTTGCAAACCCATTGGAGCGGAAATAATGCCTGCATTAATTACACCCTTCTGCAAACTGGGGAGTTCGTCCACCCAGTCGGTAACAACAGGCGCACCACCTAAAGCATTCACCATATCTGACTCAATAGGAGTGTTTATCGAGACCAGCAACCCTTGCCAGTCCTCCAGGGTTTCTACCGGCTTATCAACAGAATAGACATCCTTACTGCCGTAAACCGCCATGCATATCAGCTTCTGGTTAAATTTCTCTTGGGCTATGGCATCAAGCACTCCCATAGCGTCTTTTAGAAATTCAATCTGTGCATCGTAATTATTGAATAAGAAAGGTACATCGGCAACACCAAAAGCTGCATCATTACCGGCATAGAAGTTGGTCGCGGCGTCTCCCATGTCTATTGCGCCAGTTCTAATGGCATCCATTTGCCCAAGTGTTGAAGACAGCGTACCACCAGCAAAAAGCTTTATTTCATATCTTCCATCTGCAGCTGCGTTGAAATCTTCGACAAAACCTACTACTAGCTGTGTTCCGGGATGTTCAAGGGGAGAGCCTATGGCACACCTTAGAACTACTGTCGGAGCGGGTGATGTACAAGCAGAAGAAATAATACTGGCAAGAATTAATAGTGAAACTAATAGTGAAACTACTAATGTTCTAAATAAAAATGTAGCTTTTCTCACCTTTTTCCTCCCTATATTTTCGTTGTTTTAATATTGTCATACTTCGTCCTTCTGATAATCAATACATTAAATTAATTTAAAGCCTATCATTTTCCCACCTCCTTATTACACTTAGTTAGTCATTGAGTTCTACCGATAATTGATAACATTCCTAGTATAGAGTAGTATAGAGTAGATAAGGTGTATTGGTTCAGTCGTTTTCGGACAAATC
>Ga0315545_1001329_pt1 | contig 24234 bp, 20 predicted proteins | sample SalMarSW160210MG_FD_203096 | JGI IMG/M metagenome (GOLD analysis project Ga0315545, IMG submission 203096) | Salt marsh sediment microbial communities from the Plum Island Ecosystem LTER, Massachusetts, United States - Salt Marsh Sediment SW1602-10 ...
CGCGACATCACTGAGCACAAGTATGCCGAGGAGGCATTGCAGAAGAGTGAAGAGAAGTATCGCTCGTTGACTGATGATGTTCTTGACAGTTCATCAGTTGGCATCTTTATCCTCGATTCTGACTTCAGGGTTGTCTGGGTGAACAAAGCATTGGAAGACTACTTTGGCTTAAAAAGGGACGAGATTATCGGAAAGGATGAACGTCAGCTAATTCGCGAGAGAATCAAGGATATCTTTGAGAATCCAGATAGTTTTACTAATAAAGTATTCACTACCTATGATAACAATACCTATATCGAGCGTTTCGAGTGCCATGTGCTACCTAATGGCGAGCGTGAAGAACGTTGGCTTGAACACCGAAGTCAACCTATTCAATCAGGGCTTTACACCGGGGGTAGAATCGAGCATTACTATGACATCACCACCCGCAAACAGGCCCAAGACAAACTCACCGCCTCCCTCAAGGAAAAAGAGGTACTCTTAAAGGAGGTCCACCACAGGGTAAAGAATAACATGCAGGTCATCTCAAGTATGCTCAGTCTTCAATCACAGCATATCACAGACAAAGCCTCCCTGGAGATGTTTCAAGAAAGCCAGAACCGTATCAGGTCAATGGCACTCATCCATGAGAAGCTCTACACCTCTGAGGATCTTGCACACATTGACATTGCCTCCTATATCCACTCCCTCACACACCAGCTCATCACCACCTATCACACTCTAGCATCCCGTGTGAATATGGATATCGCCATCACCGATATCTTCCTTACTATCACCACTGCCATTCCCTGCGGGTTAATCATCAATGAGCTGGTGACAAATGCCCTCAAGCATGCCTTTCCACACCAACAAAAAGGCACGATTACCATCTCCATGACCCCGTCCAATAAAGACAGCCTCATACTCACAGTCAGTGATACTGGTGTCGGCTTTCCAGAAGGAATCGATTTCAGGAATACCACGACCCTGGGCATGCAGCTGGTCACCAGCCTGGTAGAACAGCTCGATGGCACCATCACCCTGGACAGGAGTGAGGGAACCACCTTCACCATTACCTTCAGGGGGGGGGTAGAGTATAAGAGAAAGAACATAGAACATGGCAAAAGCACGGATACTGATCGTTGAAGATGAGGCCATTGTGGCCGTAGATATACAGAAGACATTACAAAAATTAGGCTACGATGTCCCTGCCATTGCCTTCTCAGGTGAAGAGGCCCTGAAAAAGGCAGAGGAGCTTCACCCGGATGTCGTACTCATGGATATTGTGCTACGAGGACAGATGGATGGGATAGGGGCTGCACAAAAGATTTACGAACGCTTTGGAATTCCCTCTATCTTTATGACTGGCTATTCAGAAGAGCTTTTAGAGCGACTCAATATACTGCAGCCTCTTCTCTATGTGATAAAGCCGGTTGAAATTAATGAATTAACAACAGCCATTGATACGGCCCTTAAGGAGGCTTAGTCCCTCGATTCATAAATTCGATGACATATTTATTTAGAAAAAAATAGATTCATAGAGGTTGTTCATGCCCCGTTTAGATACGCGTGATGTAAAAGAAATACTTGATATGCTTGAGGATGAGATTAACTTTATTCCAAAACTTGACAAGATAGAAAAGATGAAGATGAGAAGCAAGATCAGAAAACAGGCTGAAAACAGGCTAATTGGCTTTTAGCGTGGAGCAATCCTACTGCAGAGATGATATATCGAAGATTAGAAGAGAGGCTTTCTGATGTATTTTCTCTCTATCCTTATGGCTTTAGTGATAGACTTAAAAGGCTCTTAATAGTAAAAACAGAGCGTTTGCGTGCTAAGTGAATTTCGAAGAAAAAATGAAAAAGATTCTTTCGACTAATTACTCCACCCTTGTGAATCCTGCACTTTCATTAGAGTATCCATATTGAGAGAATTTCTGCATTATGCTAGATTTGAATTCGTATCGATAAAGCAACATGATACAATTTGCTGTCCTCCATCATCTCTGGTATTGTGGCTAAAGCGATGTTGAATCTCTCCAGAAGGCCTGATTGCTGGCTGTGGTAGCCTACATCAGAGAAGTCTCCAAGATTACTCATGGCTGAAAAATCAAGTTGTGGAAAGATGAAGTAAAGGATCAAGGAGATAAAAAAGAGGCTGTTAAGCAGCAGGCAGGCAAAGTAGCTTGAGGAGTCCATCACATCGGACAGGAGTGAAGGAAAGAGGTTTCGGATAGAGTTCAGTAAGCAGGGGTAATAATAGGATTTCCTGGAGAAGCAGAGAGAGCGGAATTGAGAATGAAGTGTTTTTGGGCAGTGGTACGAAAGACACGGTGTGCCAATTTACTACTAATCAGGTGCCAAAGGAGGTATACGTGAGTAAGCCGAGGATTTTGATTGTTGAAGATGAGGCCATAGTTGCCAATGACATACAAATGAGATTGAAAAAATTGGGATATATTCCTTGTGCAATCGCATCATCTGGAGAGGAAGCCATTCAAAAAGCAGCGAAGATGCAGCCAAATTTAGCATTGATGGATATTGTGTTAAAGGGAAAGATGAATGGTATAGAGGCGGCACAAGAGATACGGGAGCGCTTTGGGATTCCTGTGGTGTACCTTACTGCCTATGCAGATAAAAAGACACTTACGCGAGCAAAGATAACCGAGCCCTTAGGCTATATACTTAAACCGTTTGGGGATAGAGAATTACAAAGCGCCATCGAAATAGCTCTTTACAAACATGAGTTAGAAAGAAAATTACAAGAGAATGAGCAATGGCTTTCTACAATACTCAAAAGCATAGGTGACGGCTTGATTGTCACCGATCAAAATGGATTTGTAACATTTATGAATCCTTTTGCCGAAGCACTCACAGGATGGAGGCAGGATGCCGCATTAGGTAAAAACGTGACAAAAGTATTTCGTATCATCGATGAACAGACACGTGATCTAAGCGAGCCCCGTATAGCAAAGGTATTTCAGGATGGCATTGCTGTGAGTGTTAGTCTGGAAAATCAGATCCTTCTTGATTCCAGGGATGACACAGAAACTGCTGTTGATATCACTGCTGCACCCATCATTGATGATAAAGGAAACAGCACGGGGAGCGTGCTGGTCTTTCGAGACATCACCGAGCAAAAGCAGTTACAGAAACACCTCCAACACACTCAAAAGATGGAGGCAGCTGGAACATTTGCTTTAGGAATAGCCCATGAGTTCAATAATAGTTTGGCGGCAATCCATGGTTATGCCCAGCTCCTGGTAAGGGAGCTAAAGCCCAAGAACCCTATGGTTGAATATCTCCAGAAGATCAGTGAGAGATGTAAGCAGACAGCAGAGCTGGCTCAGAAAATGCTCAACTACTCTCGGCCGGATATTGGGGAGATGGCCCCTGTAAACGTGAACCAGGTGTTGGAAGAAGTTCAGCAATTACTGAGACAGACCCTTCCATCTCAGATCAAGCTGGAGTGTAAACTTCAGAAGGATCTTTCTTTTGTGATGGCTGGGTCAACGCAGCTTGAGCAGGTGTTGCTCAACCTGGTGATGAATGCCATTGATGCCATGCCCAATGGCGGGAAGGTTTCCCTTAAAAGCCGCATGGTGGAGCCGGATGAAGGGTTCCGCCGTACCCATGTTTGGGCTAAAAAAGCCCGCTACGTTGAAGTGATGGTGAAGGATGCAGGAAAAGGCATGCCCCCGGAGGTCCTTGAGCGTATTTTCGATCCGTTCTTCACCACCAAAGAGCCCGGCAAGGGCACTGGGCTGGGACTCTCTATCACTTACTCCACTTTAGAAAATTATGACGGCTCCATTCTGGCTGAGAGCCAAGTAGGGCAAGGAAGTTGTTTCAAGATATACCTTCCTGCTATGATAGATAAAGAGGTGGAGGAGGCTCTGAGGGCTGCTGGCAAAGAGGAAATTGCCCCAAGGTAAGGGAGAGTACTTTCTGGTTGTGGGCGAGGAAACCGAACTACATGATATCGCCCTATGGATGCTGTAGACCAATGGATACTGAGGAGCCTTGAAGGCCAATGGCGCCGATACATTAATGTATAAGCACTCCAGTCCAGGCTTCATTGCTGACAGTTTTTGGCATTAAAATTGCTAATATTAAGATATTACAAGGGCATCACTTGTAGGGGAATTACCAAGGTCCTTTGACCTAACTATGCGAATTTCCATCTTTTATTTTCTTTTGAGAAGCTTTTAATGATAGGAAAATTTTATACAGTTTATTTAGCGCTATAAAAACATGGAATTATTGCTATGGAATTATTACCATAGTTGGAAAAATAGGAGGGGAAAAAGAAGATGAGCAGAGATGGTAACCACGAGGATTTAGGAAGGACTCTGATTTATTTCCCTGTCATTAATAATACCCAGGCTGATACGGCTAATCTTAGGGAATCGATGTGGCAAATAACACTCCAGAAGTTGGGGAAAAATGATCGCAAGCTCAAAGCAAATTTAATAGATGAACTGTGGTTTCATATCGAACGGTCTATTCATTATTGGCCACTCTCTTATGAAAAAGTTCGTCTTTATCAGGATGGATTGCCCGTCTCCCGCCGGAAGACCAAAATAGTTACCGAGATGGCAAAGGCGGGGAGTTTAAACCATCGGCTCCTTCTCCAGTTAATGGAGAAGGGCGCAACGATTATGGGGACTGAATCTCCCGAGCTTCTTATCCAGGAGTATGAGCTCGTTAAACAGACTCTCTGTTGTTCGGATACCATGCAAACAGCCAAGGCTGTAGCCTACCAGAATGCCCTTAGCGAGTCCCTCCTTAAAAGACGTGGTCAATACATTGCTGATCGCATCAATAGCACTCTTCATATTGGAGAAACAGGTATCCTCTTTTTAGGGATAGTTCACTTGCTGGGGAACTGGCTCGATAAGGATATCCAGGTAATATACCCTATCAATCGACCTTTTGGTTATGGAAACAAAGGAAATGAAAAAACAAAACGCCTCGATTCTGATCGTCGATGACGATAAAAACATCTGTGAGATTCTCTCTCTTCTCGTAAAAAAAGAGGGGTTAAAAACCCTGGTGGCCCACGAAGGGGATACAGCACTCAAGATAATCCGCTCTCAAACGCCCGACATAGTGTTGCTGGATATCAAGATGCCCGGTATGGACGGGGTCGAGGTTTTAAAGCGAGTAAAGGAACTGGACGAGAACCTTCCAGTTGTCATGATCACTGCCTATGCTAATATTCAAGGTGCTGTGGATGCAATCAGATTGGGTGCACACGATTACCTTGCCAAGCCTTTCGATGATCATGAGGTGATACGGGTGGTACATCGGGCCTTGGCAGAACGGAACCTCAAGCTTAAGCTCAGGAGTCTCTCTAACAGGATCCAAGGAGATAGCTACATCAGGGGAATGATGGGACCAAGCGATGTCATTGGCCAGCTCATTTACGACGTAAACTGTGTTGTAAAATCGGATTTTACGATCGTGATCCTCGGAGAAACAGGATCCGGAAAGGAGCTTATAGCCCGGGCCATCCACGAGGCCAGTTCCCGGGCAGGAGGCCCTTTTGTGCCGGTGGATTGCGGGGCAATTCCGGAGACGCTTTTGGAGAGCGAGCTATTCGGTCACGAAAAAGGAGCTTTCACAGGTGCGGAGCTTAAGAAGCCTGGAAAATTCGAATTAGCCCAGGGCGGAACACTTTTCCTGGATGAGATTTTAAACATGCCATTAAGTTCACAGGCCAAGCTCCTGCGTGTGCTTCAAGATAAGAAGGTCTCCCGCGTAGGAAGCACCAAGCCTATAAATGTTGATGTCCGCGTCCTGGTTGCCAGTAACCGGGATCTTGAAGATGCAGTTGTATCAGGTTCATTTCGCAGGGACCTCTTCTACCGTTTAAATGAGTTCACCATCAAGATCCCCCCACTACGTGAACGCAAGGAAGATATCCCTTACCTTGTAAAACGGTTTCTGGATCTCACAAATAAGGAATTGAAAAAGAATGTGGAGGGGTTTTCGGAATCTGCCATCGAAAGATTGACTGCGTATGATTGGCCCGGAAATGTCCGGCAGCTTCGATCCACCATTCGTCGGGCTGTGCTCCTGGCCAATAAGATGATTACCGAGAAACATCTTGATTTGAAGAAGATGTCTTTGCCTGGTCTTGCAATCAATCTAAAAAAGGTTGAAGGAATGCCGTGGAAAGATCTTTCACTTAAGGAAATCGTGCAGAGCAAAATAATCGAAGTCGAACGGGATGTCCTTGGCAAGGTGTTAAAATATACAGGAGGGAATAAAGCCAAAGCTGCTCGGATACTTCAAATAGACTACAAGACAATTCATACAAAAGTGAGGCAATTAGGTATTCCAATAGATTGACACGGGCATGAATAGGAAGAAGGATACGTGGGCGAGTCATCAGCTGTGTTGTCGGTCTGAACTCCCTAACCGCCGTGCCAGTGACTTCCTTCTCCCGAAGTAAGGAGATACCTCCATTATAATATAGAGTTTATTCCATAGCATCAATTCCTCAAACGCCTACCTTACAAGCTTCCAACCAAAATTATTAAGGAATTTAGGGGGTTACTAAAGAAAGAAGTCCTTCTTTATATGGCATGCATTTCGCTATTATAGTATAGCAGGTTTCTGAGCTAGCGCTGGCTATTATCCCGATGTCTGGTATTGCTTATTATAATTTAACTCGGAGTCGGGATACGGGTGCCAAACTTACCAAAAAAACCTTGTGGGTCTCTCTCACGGCACTGCGTATCCCATTGAGCAGTTGCTCACGGAAAACCAGCGCACCTCAGCTACCCTGGCGGGAGAGCAATAGGTGGCACAGTTCATGGCCTCGCTGAAAGGAATAAGGTCAGTTGCCTGGGTCAGTGTAGGGTTGGTCACAGTGATAGTCTTCATTATGTCTATTCTGTTTGAACGTGGCAGAAGAAAGAGCGCAAGCAGGCAGTGGAGAAGCTTGAAGGAGCACTCAGAGCACCTTGAAGAGATGGTAGAAGAGCGCACCAGAGAACTCAAAGATGCCCAGGAGCAGCTGGTGCGTTCGGAGAAGCTTGCGGTTATTGGACAGCTTGCAAGTGGCGTCTGCCATGAGCTCCGCAACCCCCTTGGTGTTATCGGAAATTCAGCCTATTATTTGAACACAAAGCTAAAGGATGCGGATGAGAAGGTGATAAAGCACGTGAACAAAAGAGAGCTCAAGAGATAGCGGAATTAATCCTTAAAAGAGAGGCGATTAGCATGCCGGCAAAGAAAAAAGAAACTGAACAAAGAAAGGCCATAAAATCGGAGTCTAAAAAGACTCTTGCCAAAACCAAACGGACTAAGGAATCTACGCCGCCTCCTCACAAAAAAGAAAAAGGTTTCTACATTGTTGGCATGGGAGCCTCTGCGGGCGGACTGGAAGCTTTTGAAAAGTTTTTCCGAAATACTCCTGGAGATTCCGGTATGGCCTTTGTCCTTGTTTCCCATCTGGACCCCACCCACATCAGCATCCTGGCCGAGCTGGTGCAAAGATGTACGAAGATGGAGGTCATCCAGGTACAAGATGGGATGAGGGTTCAACCAAACTCAGTGTATGTCATTCCACCCAACAGGGATATGGCCATCCTGCACGGAACACTCCAATTAATTGAACTGAAGGGTCATAGTGGCTTAAGGCTGCCCATTGATTACTTTTTGCATTCTCTGGCGGAAGACCAAGGAGAAAGGGCTATTTGCATCATTCTTTCCGGAACGGGATCGGACGGTACCCTTGGGGTAAGAGCGATCAAGAGTGAGATGGGAATGGTCATGGTTCAAGATCCCAGCTCTGCCAAATACAATAACATGCCAAGCAGTGTCATAGAAACCGATCTGATGGATTATGTTTTGCCCCCGCAAAAGATGCCAAAGCAATTGCTCAGATATATAAAACACGCTACCCTGAGGGTAATCCCCAGAATCACACTCATTAAGGACAAGATTCCTGACACAATGCAGAAGATTTTCATTCTCCTTCGAGCCCACACGGGACACGACTTTTCGCTTTACAAGAAAAATATGATTTTCCGGCGAATTGAAAGGCGGATGAATGTTCACCAGATTGATAACGCGACAAACTATGTCCATTATCTTCAAGAAAACCCGGATGAAGTCGAAAGGCTTTTCAAAGAACTTCTAATCGGTGTCACCAGCTTTTTCAGGGACCCTGAAGCCTTTGAAGCTCTCAGACAAAAGGTGTTACCGCAACTGCTTAAAGACAAACCCGTTGGTTATTCCTTACGAGTGTGGGTCCCCGGCTGTTCAAGCGGTGAAGAGGTCTATTCCACAGCCATCATTCTACGGGAGTGTATGGATGAGCTCGAGCGAAATTTCAGTGTCCAGATTTTTGGCACGGATATTTCCGATGATGCCATTGATACGGCCCGTGCCGGTATTTATCCTGCGAGCATTTCCGCTGCCATGAAACCGGATCGCTTGAGGCGATTTTTTACAAAGGAGGGCAATGCCTACCGGATAAAGAGAGACATTAGAGAAATGGTGATGTTTGCGACGCAAGACATCATCAAGCACCCACCGTTCACCAAACTGGATCTGATCTGTTGTAGGAATCTGCTGATTTACCTGGGTACGGAGTTACAGAAAATGCTGATCCCCCTTTTCCACTATATCTTAAAACCGGACGGAATTCTCCTCCTTGGCACTTCTGAGACCATCGGTGAATTTGTGGACCTCTTCTCCGTTTTGGATAAAAAATGGAAGGTTTATAAACGCAAGGAAACAGTGTCTTTCGGCCAGGAAATGCTGGAATTTCCAACCATGCCGTTAACAGGTGAGTCCACTGAAATACAAGTCACGGGGGGATTGAAGAAAACCAGAGAAATCAGCATCCTCAAGCTGGTTCAAACGATACTGTTGGAGAGCTATGCACCTCCGTGTGTGATTATCAACCAAAAGGCTGACATTATTTACATTCATGGTCGAACCGGCAAATACCTGGAACCGGCCCCAGGGGAGGCCAGTTTGAATATCCTGGAGATGGCACGAGAGGGTCTTAGACGCCAGTTAGCGTCTGCCATTGATAAAGCGATCTCCCAAGAAAAGGACGTCACCCACGAGGGTTTACCGATAAGGAATAACGGTGGTTTCCAAATTATTAATGTAACCGTCAAGCCTTTTCGTGCACCGGAAGCCATGCGGGGATTGATGATGGTTGTGTTCGAGGATGTGGTTTCTCCCGAACAAGCAGAATCGGGCAAAAAAAGCCGCGCTTCGAAGAAAATAGTGGACAAAAGTGTTGAGGAACTCGACCGGGAATTACAGTACACAAAAGAGAACCTTCAGACCACCATTGAAGAGTTGGAAACCTCCAATGAAGAGCTCAAATCAACCAACGAGGAGTTGCAGTCCACCAACGAGGAGTTGCAAAGTTCCAACGAAGAATTGAGTACCTCCAAAGAGGAACTGCAATCGCTCAATGAGGAACTTGTGACGGTAAACAGTGAGCTTCAGGAAAAAATTGATGATGTAACAGAGGCCAAAAATGATATGAATAACTTGATGGAGGCCACGGAAATCGCCACCATCTTTCTGGATAAGGACATGTGCATTAAGGGGTTCACCTCATACGCAGACAAGATAATCAACCTGATACAGTCGGATGTGGGCCGGCCGATCCGCCATATCGCTTCCAACTTGAAATACGAAAAGCTGGGCGAGGATGCGAAAGAGGTATTCAAGACCATTATACACAGGCAAACAGAAGTCCAGACAAAGGACGGGCACTGGCACTTGATGCGGATTATGCCCTATCGAACCATAGACAATGTAATTGACGGTGTGGTCATTACTTTTTCGGATATTCATGAGCAAAAGGTGGCGGCAGAGAAACTTGAGAAATTAAATCAAACCGTTCAAGAAGCTCGTGAATACGCTGAGAGTATTGTGGAGACGGTGCGTGAGCCCCTGTTGGTGATGGATGGGGACCTGCGGGTAATCTCGGTCAACCGCTCCTTCTGTGAGACTTTTCAAGTCAAACCCGAGAAAACCAAAGGAAGTCTCATCTATGAACTGGGCAACCGACAGTGGGACATTCCCAGGCTACGTGAGTTACTGGAGGGTATCCTCCCCAACAATGCCATCTTAGAGGGCTTCGAGGTAGAGTACGACTTCCTCAGTGTCGGATACAAGAAGATGCTTCTGAATGCCCGCAAAATCTTTCGTGAAACGATAGGGATGGAAATGATACTTCTTGCCATTGAAGATATAACCGAGCACAAGCAAAAGGGCAGTTCAAAAGCAAAGGTGAAAGACCAGGAAGATTGTGAGGCGAAAACCCCAAAGGGGATGATCCATGAAAAAAGATAGGACGACAGAAGCAAGGCAATTGAAAGAACTGCGAAATCGGGCAGAAAAATTACTCAGTGGACGTGCTGAAGACATCCAAGGCATTCCGGGCGACGATATCCAGAAGCTGGTTCACGAACTCCAGGTGCACCAAATTGAATTGGAGATGCAGAACGAGGAACTTCGTAAGGCCCAGGTGGAACTCGAAGAGTCACGGAACCGGTATTATGACCTGTACGATTTTGCCCCCATCGGATATTTTACCTTTGATCAAAAGGGTCTGATCCTTGAGGTAAATCTTGCCGGCGCTGATCTCCTGGGTGTTGAAAGGAGCCATTTAATGAAAATGGCATTTTCTCGTTCTGTTGCACCAGAGGAGCAGGCACTGTTCTCTTTTCACCGCAACAAGGTTTCTGAATCCAAGGCTCGGCAAACATGCAAATTAAAACTTGTAAAAAGGGATGGCACTCCATTCTATGCTCAACTGGAAAGCATAGCCGTGCAGGATACTGAGGGTAATTTCAACAAGCTTCGAACAGCCATAACCGATATCACAGACCTGAAGCGAGCGGAGGAGGCGCTGAAGGAGTACTCAGGGCAGCTTGAAGAGAAGGTAGAAGAGCGCACCAGAGAACTCAAAGATGCCCAGGAGGAACTCATCCGCAAAGAAAAACTTGCCATGCTTGGACAAATGGCTGGCTCTGTAAGTCATGAGCTTCGCAATCCCTTTGGAGTGATCTCCAATGCCGTATATTATCTTAAGACCATACTTCCCAATGCAGATGAGACTACCAAGAAGTATCTGGAGATGATCTCAGCAGAGGTCCGAAATTCCAATAGGATCGTCTCAGGTCTTCTTGACATCTCTCGCACCCAGCCAGCCGAGAGAAAAAAGATTATCATATCAGAGTTAGTTGACCAGGCGTTGGAGAAACAACCTCCACCTGAGGGTATTAAGGTAACCACAAAGATACCATCCGGCCTCCCTCCTGTATTCATTGACCCCCTCCAGATATCTCAGGTACTCGTCAACCTCATCACCAATGCATATCAGGCCATGGGTAAAGGAGGAACACTTACTATCAAAGCCAGGACAGACAAAGACAAGGTTTCTCTTTCCATAACTGATACAGGCTGTGGAATATCAAAGGAAAACATGAACAAGCTCTTTGAGCCACTCTTTACCACCAGGTCCAGGGGCATTGGGTTAGGACTTTCTGTCTCAAAGAACCTGCTGGAGGTAAACGGGGGAAGCATTGAGGTGGAGAGCCCTTCGACAGAGTTTAGGACAGGTAAGGGAGGAAAAGGCAGCACCTTCACTGTCATCTTGCCCACAAATGAGGTGCACTCATGAAAGAAAGGTTGCCTATCCTGATTGTAGACGATGACAAAAGAATGGCCAACACTTTGGTGGATATCCTCAATACCAAGGGCTATGGGGCAGAGGCCGCCTACTCCGGCCATGAAGCCCTGGCCATGGTGAAGAAGGGGCTCTTTGACTGTGTTTTGACTGATATAAAGATGCCTGTGATGAATGGTGTAGAACTCTTTAAGGCCATTAAAAAGGAGAACTCCGATCTTCCGGTTGTGATGATGACCGCCTACTCAACAGATAGAGTGGTCAAAGAGGGTATAGAGCAAGGTGCTATAGCCACACTTACCAAGCCGCTGGATATTAATGCCCTTCTTAGCTTTTTCTCAACGCTCCGCAAGGAATGCTCCATTGTTATTGTGGATGATGACCCCCAGTTCTGCAAGACCCTGGGAGATATCCTGCGAAAACGAAGTTTCAGGGTCACTGAGATCACTGACCCTTCTGATTTAGGAGATATGCTCAGGCCGGATGTACAGGTTGTACTCTTAGACATAAAACTCAATGGTGTCACTGGCCTGGATGTGCTCAAAGAGATCAGGAAGCAGTATCCTCATCTGCCGGTGATAATGGTGACAGGCTACCAAAAAGAAATGGCCCCGGCAATAGAGGCTTGCCTGAAGATAGGCGCCTACACCTGCCTTTATAAACCTTTTGAGATAGAGGAGCTCCTTAAGATCTTAACAGAGATTCGCCACCAGAAACTGGGCAGGATTTTGGGGCAGGCCTGTTAGGAAAAAGTGAGAGAGGCTATGGACACAAAGGCTATCCTTATCGTAGATGATGATCCCGGGGTTAGGGAAACCCTCTCCCACATACTCAGGAAAAAGGGTTACATGCCTATAACTGCTGCCACAGGAAAGGAAGCTCTGGGTAAGATTAAGGATGAGATGCTTTATGTAGCACTGATTGATCTGAAGCTGGAAGATATGTCTGGCCTTGAGGTGATGAGGAATATCAAGAAACATTATCATATGACTGAGTGCATTATGATCACCGGGTATGCTTCCAAAGGATCGGCCATCGAGGCGGTGAACCTGGGCGCCTTCAGCTATATGGAGAAGCCCTATGATATGGATCAATTGCTGGTTATTATCCGGAGGGCTATTCAGAAGCGGGAGACAAAGGAGGCATTGCAGGAGAGCGAGGAGAGGTTTCACACCCTTTTCGAGGACTCAAAAGATGCGATCTATATTACCACTCGAGAGGGCGGGTGTATTGACATCAACCAATCTGGGTTGGATCTCTTTGGCTATACCAGAGAAGAGATGATGGTGCTAAAGCCCCGGCAACTATATGGTAATTCTATTGACAGACGCAAGTTTCAGAAGGAGATAGAGCAAAAGGGATTTGTTAAAAACTACGAGATAAAGTTCCGTAAGAAGGATGGGGCAGAGATAGACTGCTTGCTCAATGTGAGTGTACGGCAGGCTAATGATGACGGAAGCAGTTTGGAATACCAGAGTATCATTAGAGACATTACCGAACAAAAGCAGAACCAGGAAGAACTGAAACGGACTTTGGAAAGATTGCGAAAAACTCTGGAGGGAATAATTCAGACTATATCATTGACAGTTGAGTTACGGGATCCTTACACAGCCGGTCATCAGCAACGCGTGGCCGGCCTTGCCCGTGCCATAGCCAAAGAGATGGGCCTTTCAGAGGAGCAGACCGAAGGAATTTACACGGCCGGGATTATTCATGATCTTGGTAAGATATCTATACCTTCTGAAATTCTCAGCAAGCCCGGCAAGATAACCGAGATAGAATTCAGCATGATTAAAACTCATTCCCGGGTAGGCTATGATATATTGAAGAATATTGAATTTCCCTGGCCGATTGCCCAAATCGTGCTTCAGCATCACGAAAGGATGGACGGTTCCGGCTATCCTCAGGGTCTATCCGGTAACGACATTCTCCTGGAAGCAAGGATTGTAGGTGTAGCTGACGTTGTTGAGGCAATGTCCTCTCACCGCCCTTATCGTCCGGGTTTAGGCATCGATAAGGCATTAGAGGAGATAGTGCAGAAAAAGGGTATCCTTTATGATACTGAGGTTGTGGAGGCTTGCCTGAAGGTTTTTACTGAGAAAGGGTTTAAGTTTGAATGATTGAGAAACAGAATTTAAGATTAGATTTCAGTTAGGGAAATATAGTGCAGGGAAATAAGGTGAGATTATGGCAAAAGCACGAATCATGATTGTTGAAGATGAAATGATCGTTGCAGGTGATATAAAAAGGACCTTGCAGGATAAGGAGTATGAGGTGTCTTCGGTGGTGTCATCAGGGGAAGAAGCAATCAAAAAAGCAGAAGCAGACAACCCTGATTTAGTGTTGATGGATATTGTGTTAAAAGGCGAGATGAATGGCATAGATGCGGCAAGAGAGATACGGGAGCGCTTTGGGATTCCTGTGGTGTACCTTACTGCCTATGCAGATGAAAAGACACTTACGCGAGCAAAGATAACCGAGCCATTTGGCTATATTGTCAAACCATTTCATGAGAAGGAATTACATAGCAACATTGAGATGGCTCTCTACAAGCATAAGACAGAAAGGAAATTAAAAGAGAGCTATGCCCGTTTGAAGAGGACTATGGAGGGCATCATTGATGCGATGGCAATGATGGTGGAACTGCGGAATCCGTTTATAGCCGGTCATCAACACCGGGTGGCCCAGCTTGCCTCTGCCATCGCCACAGAGATGGGCTTACCAGAAGACCAGATTAAGACAACCCACCTGGCTGCCACTATTCATGATGTTGGCCTGATAAACATACCCTTTGAAGTGCTTAGCAAGCCCTACCGATTAAGTGGGGAGGAGCTTGATTATTATAAAATCCACCCGAAGGTTGGGTATAGCATATTGAAGAATATTGAATTTCCCTGGCCGATTGCACAAGTCGTGCTTCAGCATCACGAAAGGATGGACGGTTCCGGCTATCCTCAGTGTCTATCCGGTAACGACATTCTCCTGGAAGCAAGGATTGTAGGTGTAGCTGACGTTGTTGAGGCAATGTCCTCTCAACGACCTTACAGGGCAGCCTTTAATATGGATAAGGTCCTTGAGGAAATCTCCAGGAATCGAGGCATATTTTATGAGCCTGCTGCGGTGGATGCCTGCCTGAAGCTTTTTAGAGAGAAGGGATTTAAGTTTGAATAGGCGGTAGGTATCATGCACTCATTTTTTTATACCAATGTAGATCTTCAAAAAGTTGCACTAAAACAGGAAAGGATTATGCCTTTTCTGGAGTGGCTTGAGGAGGACCCCTAAAACATAGCCTCAAGGGTTAGGCCGCAACTCCGGGCGCTCAGAGAATAGCCTCTCTGCCCTTACGTCTTGAGCAGATGGGAAGAGCACTTTGGAGAAAACGGGACGGGTATTACAGGAACTGGAGAATGAATTGTCGTGTTTGAAAGAGTATACCAGCCAGGTTGAATGGTGAACGCGCAGAGGAGGAATTATCATGTTCAAGAAAACGGTTTTCCTATTTGCGGTGATTTCGTTGTCCTTTAGTTTTTGGTCATTCGCGAATACTTATAAGGGCAAGAAGATTCTTTACATTAATTCATATCATGAAGGATATGAATGGAGTGACGGAGTCACCAAAGGAATCCAAAGTATCCTCGACAATACTGATATTGAATTGAAAATCATATTAATGGATACAAATAGAAATACCAGTGAAGACTTCAAGAAACAGGCAGGATTGAAAGCAAAAAAAGCAATAGAAGATTTCAAGCCGGATGTAGTGATAGCTTCTGATGATAATGCCTTTAAATACGTGATCATGCCGTACTACAAGAATGTCGAGTTGCCCGTTGTTTTCTGCGGCCTCAACTGGGATGCAGCCATTTATGATGCTCCTTACACAAACACCACAGGAATGATAGAGGTGGCTTTGATTCCTCAACTAATAAAACGATTAAAACGATATTCGAAGGGTGACAAGATCGGATATCTTACAGCAGATGTGATAACTTCAAAAAAAGAGGGGCATTATTACAAGAAATTATTCAATCTAACGTTCACGGAAAAATACATCAAGACTTTTGAGGAGTGGAAAGCTGCATTTAGCGAAATACAGCGGGACGCTGATATTCTAATCATTGGAAACTGCTCTGTCATAAACAACTGGGATTATAAAGCGGCAAAACTCTTTGCAAAAGAGCACACGAAAATCCCCACCGGCACCATCGCTTGCCGTCAATGGAAACCGAAAGCCAGGGGTTTATGAAATGAATATATTTGCCACGATTTCTCTGTTTAGCTGGTTGTTTTGCCTCTTTGTGGGTAGCTTTGTCTTTTTCCAGAGTAGCAAAAAACAGTTGCACAAAATCTTTATGCTGCTGTGTCTGTTCAATGCATACTGGGGATTCACCGAATTTATGTACCGACAATCGGGTGATCCGGAGATTGCCTTTTTTTGGGTCAAGGTGCAAGCTTTCTGTCCCATCACTGTGGCGGTGGTGGTTCATTTTGCGATGGTATTTACAGGAAGATCCAAAGTATTTAAAAAGCGGTGGCCGTGGGTCGTATTATACGGGCCCCCGCTGATATTGTCGATCGTTTCTCTATTAACCGACCAAATTGTTATCGGGGTAACGAAGACCTACTGGGGATATACACCTGTGCCGGCAGGCAGTTATTTTCAAAACCTCATCCATACGCCATATCTCACCGGGATGTCAGTATTATCGATCATACTATCATTTTCTTACTTTTTGCGTGTGGATGATCACAAGGAAAAAAAGCGGGCTCTGCATGTCTCTTTGGGGTGTTTCGTGCCCTTTTTCCTGGGCTTCATGACCCAGGCCATATTACCAAATCTCAATATCCGGACTCCAGAATTAACGGCATTCGGCGCCGCCTTGCAGGAATTATTCCTCGGGTACGCCATTTGGAAGTATGATCTGTTCTCTCTCAATCCGGTGACAGCGGCCAATAACATTGTCTCGACCATGTCGGATCTCTTGATCCTTGCGAGGCCGAACGGTCGGATTGTGATGACCAATCAGGCAGTCACAAAAGCATTGGGATTTCGCGAAAAAGAGCTCATACACACGCAGTTAACAACTATTATGTCCGGGGATGTAATCAGGAGTTTTTCCGAGGAAGCGGAAATCCATGACGGGGTTCAAATTGGGGCGCGATCAGAAGGGACCACAGGGATTGATCACCTGGAAGCAACATTGATCGCAAGGGACGGGACAAAGATCCCGGCGAGTGTTGCCATTTCCATCCTGAAGGAGAAAGACGGCATCCAGGCCGGGTACGTCGTTATTGCCCGTGACGTTACCTCACAGAAGCAGGCGGAGGAGGCCCTGAAAAAGAGCGAAGAAAAATACCGAACCATACTCGAAAACATCGAGGATGCCTATTATGAGGTTGACATCGCCTGCAACTTTACCTTCTTTAATGATTCATTATGCAAAATACTTGGATACTCTAAAGATGAATTAATGGGAGTGAATAACCGGCAGCACACGGATAAAGAAAATGATAAAATGATCTATCAGGCATTCAACAAAGTATACAGGACAGGAAAACCTAACATAGGAACTCAATACGAGATTATAAGGAAAGACGGGACCAGAAGACAGGTAGAGGCATCTGCATCACTAATGAAGGATGCAGAAGATAAGCCAATAGGGTTTAGAGGTATTATCCGGGATATAACCCAGCGCAAGCAGGCGGAAGAAGAACTTAAAGGCTATGCCGCTGAGCTGGAGAGAAGCAATCAGGAATTAGAACAGTTTGCTTACATAGCCTCCCATGACCTGCAGGAGCCTCTGCGCATGGTGGCAAGCTACACGCAGCTCTTGGCCCGACGATACAGAGGCAAACTGGATTCTGATGCAGACGAGTTTATCGCCTATGCCGTGGATGGGGCAACTCGGATGCAGGGCCTGATCAATGACCTGTTGACCTATTCGCGTATAGGAACCAAGGGCAAGGATTTTGAGCCAACCGACTGCGAGGCTGTCTTTGACCGCACCCTCGACAATCTCCAGAAAGCTGTTGAAGAGAGTGGCGCGAAGATCAGCCACGACCCTCTGCCCACTGTGATGGCTGATGGTATGCAACTTGGTCAGTTGTTTCAGAACCTTATTGGCAACGCCATCAAGTTCCGGAGCGAGGAGCATCCAAGCATACATGTGTCCTGTGAAAGAATTGAAGAATCGGCAATCGGCAATGGGCAATCGGCAATGAATAAGGGCTGGATCTTCTCTGTCCGCGACAACGGCATTGGTATTGATCCGGAGTTTACCGGACGTATCTTTATTATCTTCCAGCGTCTGCACAAAAGGGGGGAGTATCCCGGCACCGGCATTGGCCTGGCAGTCTGCAAGAAGATTGTAGAGCGTCACGGAGGACGCATCTGGGTTGAGTCTGATCCCGGAAAGGGCTCAACATTTTACTTCACAATTCCGTTGAGAGGAGAAAATAGCCATGGGTAGTGAAGCATTCGGTAAGCCTGTTGATATTTTGTTAGTGGAAGATAACCCCGGGGATGTGCGGCTGACGCAGGAAGCCTTCAAGGATGGCAAGATGCTGAATAAGCTGCACGTGGTCGAGGATGGGATGGAGGCATTAGCCTTCCTGAAACGAGAAGATAAGTATATTGATGTACCTCGTCCTGAACTCATCCTCCTTGACCTGAACCTGCCAAGGAAAGATGGTCGTGATGTCCTTGCGGAAATCAAGGCTGATAGAGATCTGAAACGAATTCCAGTGGTAATCCTGACTACCTCCCGATCTGAAGAGGATATCCTCAGATCTTACGATCTCAATGCCAATTGCTACATTACAAAGCCGCTTGAGCTTGATAAGTTCATCGAAATAGTGAAATCCATCGAAGATTTTTGGTTGACCATCGTTAAGCTGCCAACAGAAGGTAAGAGATGAGCGATAAGCCCATCAAAGTTTTACTAATTGAGGACAATCCTGGTGATGCACGGCTCATACAAGAGTTGTTATCTGAGGCCAACATGGAATCCTTTCAGGTAGAAGTGGCCAAAAGGCTCTCGGATGGTCTTGATGCATTGTCAGCGAGAAGGTTCGATGTGGTTTTGTTGGATCTATCCCTCCCGGACAGTTCAGGACTTGAGACCCTGGTTAAAGTGCACACTAAGGCCCAGAAAGTGGCGATAATAGTCTTGACCGGTCTTTCTGATGAAGCACTTGCTGTTCAAGCAGTGCGAAAAGGCGCCCAGGATTATCTGCTGAAAGGTCAAATTGATGGGAATTTACTATATCGCGCTATTCTCTATGCCATCGAGCGCAAGCAGGTGGAGGAGGCGCTGCAGGAGAGTGAGGAGAAATACCGAACCATACTCGAAAACATTGAAGATGCCTATTATGAGGTTGATATTGCTGGTAACTTTACCTTCTTTAATGATTCACTGTGCAAAATATCTGGATATACCAAGGATGAATTAATGGGTATGAATAACCGACAGCACATGGATCAAGAGAATGCCAAGAAAGTATATCAAACATTCAACAAAGTATACAACACACGAAAACCTGAAAAAGGATTTGATTATAAGTTTATAAGAAAGGATGGTAACAAAGGACATGCAAATGCTTCCATATCACTAATGAAGGATGCAGAAGGTCAGCGAATCGGCTTTAGGGGTATTATCCGGGATATAACCCAGCGCAAGCAGGCAGACGATCAAATTAAGGCCTCCCTCAGGGAAAAGGAGGTGCTTTTGAAGGAGGTCCATCACAGGGTTAAAAACAACCTCCAGGTTATTTCAAGCCTTCTTAGCCTTCAATCACAACATATCAAAGACAAAGAATCCCTGGAGATGTTTCAAGAAAGCCAGAACCGTGTCCAGTCAATGTCACTCATCCATGAGAAGCTCTACCAATCCAATAACCTCTCACGTATCGACATGAATGAATACACGAAAGACCTGACTACCTCACTGTTTCGCTCATATGCGGACAGCGCTGCCGCAATCAAACTAAAAACGAAGGTTGCCGATATCTTCCTTGATATTACTATAGCTATTCCCTGCGGCCTGATCATCAACGAGCTCACCTCCAATGCCCTCAAACATGGCTTTCCCGATGGAAGACAGGGTGAGATTACAATCGCAATGCATCCCGCCAACAACAAGATAGAGCTGGTGTTCAGTGATACAGGGGTTGGCTTTCCAGAGGAGATCGATTTCAGGAATACCACGACCCTGGGCATGCAGCTCGTCATCACCCTGGTAGAACAACTCGAGGGCACCATAGGGCTCGACAGAAGGGCTGGGAGCGCATTTACGATTTGCTTTGAAGAGCTCATCTATAAGAAAAGGATCTCAGGCAATGACAAAGCTACTGGTTGTTGAGGATGAGGGCATTGTTGCCAAGGATATACAAATAAGGCTGGGAAACCTGGGATATGAGGTTGCTGCTGTTGCCTCATCCGGGGAGGAGGCCATTCAGAAAGCAGCAGAGACGCACCCTGATCTCGTTCTGATGGATATTACCTTAAAGGGAGATATGGACGGGATAGAGGCCGCTGAAGAAATTATCTCTCGCTACGATATTCCGGTGGTATATCTTACTGCCCATACAGACGAAAAAACACTCCAGAGAGCAAAGATAACCGAACCCCTTGGCTATATACTGAAACCCTTTGGGGAAAAAGATCTCTACAGTACTATTGAGATAAGCCTGCACAGGCATAAAATGGAAAAGAAACTCAAAGAGAGTGAAGAATTTTCCTCCGGCCTTATGCGAGCTTCTCCTAATCCTATAGTAGTTATCAATCCAGATACTTCAGTACAATATGTGAATCCTACCCTGGAAGAGCTGACTGGCTTTTCCTCTTCAGGGCTTGTTGGCACAAAGACACCCTATCCCTGGTGGACTGAAGAAACACGAGAGAGAACCAAAAAAGACTTGAAGGAAGCTATGATCAGGGGTGCACAGAAGCTTGAGAAACTTTTTCAAAAGAAGAATGGAGAGCTCTTCTGGGTCGAGATAACTTCTACACCGATAAGGATCAATGGGGAGTTCAAATATTACCTGTCAAGCTGGGTTGATATAACCCAGCGCAAACAGGCAGAGGAGGTATTGCGAAAGGCCAAGCAAGAGGCCGAATTAGCAAACCGGGCCAAGAGCGAGTTTCTGGCCAACATGAGCCACGAGATCCGCACATCCATGAATGCGGTCATAGGGTTTACCAATTTGCTATGTGATACAAATCTGGATGAAAAACAGACCGATTATGCAAACACTATTAAGAAAAGCGGTGAGTCTCTCCTGTCTTTAATCAACGATATCCTTGATTTTTCCAAGATCGAGGCAGGACAGCTGGATTTTGACGAAATTGACTTTGATCCGGAACTTCTTGCATATGATGTGTGTGAGATAATCCGCCCCAAGATTGAATCAAAACCTATTGAAATCCTCTGCCATATTGGGGATACTATCCCTTCACGTGTAAGAGGAGATCCGGCACGGTTTCGCCAGATCCTGACCAATCTGATGGGCAATGCCTCCAAGTTTACCGAATCCGGGGAGATTGATCTCTCCCTTGATATTGAAGAGGAAACCGATGGCCGAATAAAACTTCATGCAACAGTACGGGATACAGGTATCGGTATTCCCAAAGACAGATTATCCGCTATGTTTGAGCCCTTTCGCCAGGTCGATGGTTCATCAACAAGGAAGTACGGTGGGACAGGTCTGGGTCTATCTATCTGCAAACAGATAACAAAGCTTATGGATGGAGATGTCTGGGCAGAAAGCCCTGCAAGTGGAAACTTGAAACTTGAAACTAGAAACTTGGAACAGACCACTCAACCAATCAACAACTCAACCAATAACCATGCTCCTGGCAGTATTTTTCACGCTACTGCATGGCTTGGAAAAACTGAGGAAAAAGAAACCACAAGATTTACCCCTGCCTCACTCTCTGGCAAGAAGGCCCTTGTTGTTGATGACAACCAGGGCAACCTGGAGATATTAACGCGCGTTTTAGAGTGTGTTGGCATGCGTGTGGTTGCCCTAAGAAACGGTGAGAAAGTTATACCAACGTTACAAAAGGCCCTTGAAATTGATACTCCGTTTGACATTTGTATCTCTGATATCCGTATGTCCGGCGTGAGTGGGTATGAAGTAGCAAAACAGATTCGCCATTTCAAATCGTCAATTGTTCCCGATAAATCGGGATTTACGCTGTACTCCAACAATCATCAATCATCAATCCGTAGTCTTCCTCTGATAGCTCTGTCTTCTTTAATGGAGAGGGATGCCCGAAAATGTGAAGAAGCAGGATTTGATGGCTTCCTGAGCAAGCCGATTCGCAAGGAAAAACTCTATCAGATGATGGAGAGATTGTTGGGAGAAGGGGTGGATATGCACGATAAGGATGAGAGAGTAACACAGCAAATCATGACACAATATTCAGTTCGGGAGGATATGAAGAGTTCTGCCCGTATCCTTTTGGCAGAAGATAACCCTGTCAACCAGAAGCTGGCAAAGATACTGCTGACCAAGGCTGGCTATCACGTGGAAGTGGCAAATAACGGTAAGGAGGCAGTTGAAAAATACATGGCATCTCCTAAGGATTTTGACCTGATATTTATAGACGTTCAGATGCCGGAGATGGATGGGTTGGAAGCAACACAAACGATCAGGGAATTTGAAACTGAAAACTTGAAACTTGAAGCTGGTGATATGCAACAACAATTATCAATCGTCCCCGATAAATCGGGATTTACGCTGTACTCCAACAATCATCAATCATCAATCCATAGGGTTCCAATCGTAGCCATGACAGCCCATGCCATGAAGGGTGATAGGGAAAGGTGTCTTGATGCCGGTATGAATGACTATATCACAAAGCCCATAAAAAGGGAGCTTGTCTTTGAGATCCTTGAGAAGTGGATCTTTAACAACGAGGCCTTATGAATTTTAAGGAATTGGTGGAAAATGTGGGCGTAGAGGAAGAGGAGTATCTGGAACTGATTGAACTTTTTATTGAAACCGGAATGTCTGATCTGGACACACTTTACTCCGCCATTAAGGAGAAAAATGCAGAAAAGGCTGCTAATGCCGCCCATTCTTTGAAAGGCGCTGCAAGTAACCTTGGGCTAATAGAGCTTTACGAGGCAGCCATGAAAATTGAAGAGGGAATCCTTAATAATCGCCTGGAAGAAACCGCAGAAGATGTTCAAGTACTAAAGGAAAAGTTGGACATAATCGCAGAGTATACTCGTGGGTAAAAGGCCGAAAATGAAAGAAAGAGAATTGGTGCACCATTTTCCAATACTAGTAGCTGAAGACAATCCTGTCTCACGAAAACTCCTGGAAAAGACCCTTGTCAGGGCAGGATATGAAGTTACGCCTGCACAAAATGGACGCAAGGCCCTGGAACTTTTTAATGAGAGGTTTTTCCCAATCGTCCTGACGGACTGGATGATGCCGGAAATGGACGGCCTCAAACTGTGCCGGGCCATTAGAAAGAATGCCTCCACAGGGTATGTTTTCATTATCCTCCTGACAGCCAAGGATTCTAAAGACGACATTATCACTGGATTGGAGGCTGGTGCTGATGATTGCCTGACCAAGCCTTTTCACCATGCTGAATTGATCGCCCGTCTCAACACCGGGAAACGCATCCTGGAACTGGAACGATCCTTAAAGAGAGCCAATGAAGGGATCAGGATTTTGTCCATAACCGACTCACTTACCGGAAGCTACAATCGCGGGTACCTGACCGAACATCTTCCGCAGGAGATCAAAAGAGCAAGAAGATACGGACACCCCCTCTCCCTGGCCTTATGCGATATCGATCATTTCAAAAATGTGAATGATACCTATGGGCATCAGGCAGGAGATTTGATGTTGAAAGAATTTGTCCGGTGCATCACAGAATCAATCCGTGCCAATGTGGATTGGGTGGCCCGGTACGGGGGTGACGAGTTCTTAATTGTTCTTCCCGAGACAGATATGAAAGGCGCCAACCGCCTGGCTGAAAGACTTCGCAGCGATATTTCGCAAAGGGTCATCGAAATGCATGAAAAAGAGATTCACATCACAGCCAGCTTTGGTGTAACCGGTTTTGATCCTGTAATCTCTGATGAGACAATCCCGCCCGAAGCCATAATAAGGCAAGCGGACACGCTCCTGTATCAGGCCAAGCAGGAAGGGAGAAACAGGGTTAAGGGAGGGGAGGCATAGAAAGATCTGAGTCAAAGGGAAGTGGTGACATGGAAAAGATAGTGGCAGTGGATATCAAAAATATCTCACTGGATGTTACTCCATTGATTCTCTATGGACTGATCGTAAACAAGCTGGTCTCAAATTCCCTGAAACATGCCTTTCCAGGTAAAAGAAGGAAGAGAGATGCCAATCGCTATGAAGGGTATCAATACATCCATGGAGCAATGAGATGAATCTCAAAATGTGGTGGGAAAACGTATCGGTAGAGAAAAAGGACCTTTACCATAAACTCTATATTGTTTTTGGCCTTTTTTTTCTTGTACCGGTTTTTGGCTTTTTTTATTTCGCTCTTAAGTACAATATACTTGAAGACAAATATATTCCCACAT
>Ga0315545_1001331_pt1 | contig 24221 bp, 22 predicted proteins | sample SalMarSW160210MG_FD_203096 | JGI IMG/M metagenome (GOLD analysis project Ga0315545, IMG submission 203096) | Salt marsh sediment microbial communities from the Plum Island Ecosystem LTER, Massachusetts, United States - Salt Marsh Sediment SW1602-10 ...
TTTTGGATTTCCAATTGAATTAACAAAAGAACTTGCACAAAGCAAAAAAATCAAAGTAGATGAAAAAGGTTTTGCAAAAGAATGTAAAATACACCAGGAACTTTCAAGAACAGCTTCAGCAGGAAAATTTAAATCAGGATTAGCAGACCAATCAGAAAAAACAACCAAACTTCACACTGCAACTCATTTATTATTAGCAGCTTTAAGAAATGTTTTGAAAGATAAAAACATAATTCAAAAAGGAAGTAATATAACTCCAGAAAGATTAAGATTTGATTTTAACTTTCCAAGAAAACTTACAAAAGAAGAAATAAAAAAAATTGAAGATTCAGTAAATGCTCAAATTCAAAAATCATGCGAAGTTAAAAGACAAGAAATGTCTCCAGCAGAAGCAAGAAAAAAGGGAGCAATGGGAATCTTTGATAAAAAATACGGAGAAAAAGTTTCAGTTTACACAATAGGAGATTTCTCAAAAGAAATTTGCGCAGGTCCTCATGTAAAAAATACTTGTGAATTAGGAAAATTTAAGATCATAAAAGAAGAATCTTCATCAGCAGGTGTTAGAAGAATCAAGGCTGTTTTGAAATAATTTAAATCTCATCAATAGTTTCTAAATATTCATCTGGAATTTCTTTTAAACTATTCAATAAATAAATACTCGATATATCTGTAACTGCTTTCCAGAAAGAAGGACCAAGCTTGAAAAGATATAATTCCCATGCCTTTTCAAAAGAGAGAGTTCTACTCTCCTTTTTTTCTAAATATTCTTTATATTTAAGAACTTCTTTTTTTAGATTCCCAAACCTCACTTTTTTTCCTTTGCAATCATGTTCTTGACAAATTAAGGAACAATAAGCATCCCCAAGACCTTTCATATATGAACCAAGATAATGTTCTTTATAATGTGCAAGAGGATCTTCATCTAATTTATTTTCATCAATAACTTGTCTATCAAAATCAAATTCGTTTTGCAGGCAATGCATTTGTAAATTCTTAAATTCATTCATACGGTCTTCAGGGCAATTTTCTATCATTACTTTCTAAGAGTGACATATTTTATAAATTTATGTATTCCAATCCATATTTCTTTTTAAGAGATTCCCATCTATAATGTCGAAAAATATTAAGTTCCCCTTTTTCTTCCACAATATCATTTAATTTAATATAATCTTTTGCATCTTTATATTCATAAAAATTTTTATCTAAGGAATTCCCCGCTGAAATAAAAATAATTTCTGGTTGTGAAGTTAATTTCCCCCATCCAAAATAATATTCCTGATTATTCGAAAGTATAGATGGACCTGTAGTTTCTACAAAGCAATATCCACTATTATTCAAACTATATTTAATTGGACATTTTACTCCAACAACTTCATGATTTTCTGCAGGATAATAAAACAAAACCACCTCATAACCCATTTCCTTTAATAAAAAAGCTAATAACTCGGATTTCCCTTCACAGGCTCCTTGCATTTCATAAAGAACTTCATAAGCATATCGTGAATAATTAATTTGACTTAATCCAATTGTAATATTATTTCCAGATTCTCCATAAGGAATTCTTTGAACAAGACTTATAGCAATTCTAACTTGATCTCTTTTATCTTTAGCTAAATTTTGTATTTGAACAACTAAAGGCAAAAGTAATTGTCTTTGTTCTTCTTCATTAATCTTCTGAAGCTTAAAATCTTTCCTTAAAGGTTTCTCGTCGCCAAAGTAATAAATAGATTTTGAAAGTTGAGAAATATAATCAACCATTCCTTCATAAACAGTAAAATTCATCTTCTTTTTTTCTCCTCTCAAAATATAATTCAAAGTTATCTCTTTTGGATTTGTTTGATATTTTGAAATACAAGAATCTCCTTCTCTTGCTAGATTTTTTGGACATTCACAAACAGACGCTTTTTCCATAAGAGTTTGATTTAAACAAAAATATGGTTTAATTGCAGAACAATTTCCTTCATAAGTTCCATCTCCACAAACAGAAACATTTTCTTTCAATAAATAAAATAAAAACACAACTAAAACAAACAAAATAATTATAAAAATTATAAAAATATTTTTTATTAAATCGCCTCTTCTTTTAATCATTGACTAAAATATAAAAAGAATTATAAAAAACTACCTATTCCAAATAAATCCCTGGCCTACCAGGTTTTACTTTCTTTGATTTATTTTCAGGGTCATATTTATCTTTATCATTCACTGCAAAAATATTAATCTCTAATTCAGTTTTCTTTTTGATCAAATCCAAACTCTTTTCATAAACAGTGTTCTCATTAGGAAGAACATAAACAAAAGCTTTACTAACTTTTTTCTTAACTAATCCTTTAATATGATTAACATCACTAACAAGTTTATCAACTGCCTGTTCCTGTTCTTCAAGTTTTTCATTAATTTTTTTCTCATCAACCACAGGCCATTTTTCCAAACTTATAAAATTTTTATTTCCTAATTTTTCCCATAAGTCTTCTGTAATATGTGGACAAAAAGGATGAAGCATTATCAAAAATTTTTGAACAAGTTCTTCAAATATTTTTTTATTAGGTTTATTATTTGTTCTATTAGTATACTCTTTAATTAAAGTCCAATACTCAAAAAAAACTTTTTGTATAGCAGATCTAAACATAGTTTCTTCCATTAATAATGTAGTTTCTTTAACAATTTTATTCATTCGAGATAAAATTAACTCATCAGATTCTGTTTTTTTATTTACAGATTTCACATTAAAAATAGTTTCCTGAATATTATTAAATTTAGAATTTAAACTAACTGCTAAATTAGTATCCCAATTAGGGTCATCTAATCCTTCTCCTCCACTTAAAATTGTTAATCTTGAAGCATCTGCTCCAAATTTTTGAGCCATCTCATTAACAGAAATCATATTTCCTAATGACTTTGACATCTTTCTTCCATCAACAGTTACCCAACCATTAACACCAATCCCTTTAGGCCAGTATTTTTTAGGAAAGATAGCAACATGATTAAACATAAAAAAAGTCAAATGATTTTGAATCAAATCTTTTCCAGAATTTCTAAAATCAAGAGGATACCAATATTTAAATTCTTTTTGCATTTTATCAATATCTTTAATTTTACGCTTAACCCCTTTTCCTAAAAAGATATAATCAAAAAAATTATCATCTACCTTAGATATTTCAATATCCTTAATTAAATGTGCAATAGTATAATAAGCCATATAAATTGTAGAATCTGACAAAGATTCTATTAACCATTTATTATCCCAAGGTAATCTTGTTCCCAACCCTTCTTCCCTTGTACAAGCCCATTCATGCAACCATGAGATAGTATATTCAAATTGTTGCCTTGCTTTTTCAGGATATAATTTCACATTATCCAAACATTCTCTAGTCTTTTGCTTCCACTTTTTATTTGCATAATCTAAAAACCATTGGTCATCAACTATTTTTACAACACACTCATTTAATCCTCTTGAAATAACTTTTCCTGTCAATTCGTAAAACATTACTGCATCACCTTTTTCAACAAGATATTTCTTCAAATATTTTTGAGCATCCTTAACACTCATACCGGAGCACGCCCCACAATTATTTTTCATTACTCCCTTTCTAAAAACTCTTCTATTCAATTCTCCCTTTGCTAATTCAATATTCTTTTTATCATCAGGGGACTTCACACCAAATTCTTTTCCTATCTCTTTCCCTAAATTATTTCCCATTCCTGGAACCTTAATTATCGAAATAGGTTTAAGTTTGGCTATAACTTTCTCATCCAAATTATATTGCCTTATTAAATTCATATCATTATGAATTCTTTCAAGCTCAAATAAATCAACAGGATCTTCTAATGCAGAATAGACTATTCCAGACCCCACATTTGCATTAATGAACCATGCTGGAACAACATAAGTATCATAATCAACTAAAGGACCTCTAACCCATTTTCCCATTAATTCTTTAGCAGAAATCTTCCCAATAATCTTAGGCTTAGTATATTGATATTCTATTTTTTTAACAGCTTCAGGACCTACCACCCATTTTTCATCTTTGACTTTAACAATTTTATAAGTAGCATTAGGATCAATCCAAAGATGAGTTTGACCATAAAAAGCATCAGGTCTTGTTGTTCCTGCCATCAAAATAAGGTCGGAATCTTTCATTCTAAATTTCCCCCAAATAAAATCCTGAGTTGTCACCCCTTCTCCTTCAACCCTTGCATGGTCTCCAACAGCAACATTTTCCTTCGGATCCCAGACAACAGGAAATTTACCTTTTATGCAATAACCTTTTTCTTTTAATTTTCTAAATTGCCATTGGATAAATTTATCATAATAAGGATTCAAAGAAGTTGTATGAAATTCCCTTCTCCAATCAACAGACATCCCCATTAGTTTATAATCTTTCTTAAATGCAGGGGCAAAAAATTTAATCCAATATTCTGGTTTTGAAAATTTTTCTATTTCAGAATCTTTAATTCCCATATCTTTCATAATTTTCAATTGCTTAGGTTCTTTTTCTCTAACTCTTCTTGCAGCACTTATCAAGGGAGCTCCAGTAGCATGCCAACCTTGAGGAAACAGTACATTAAACCCTCTAAGTCTTTTATATCTAGCAAAAGCCTCTACTCTCATTAATGAAAAAAAATGCCCAATATGCATATATCCATTAAGATAAGGATAAGGAAAAGTTACAAAAAACTTTTTTTGATTATTTACTTTGGGCTCAAAGACTTTATTTTCTTCCCATTTCTTCTGCCACTTCTTCTCAACAGTTTTAAAATTATATTTCATATTATTAAATCAAATTCCTTATTTAAATTATTTTTGATACTAACTCCAAACTTTACATGATATTTTATGACCATTTGAAGAACTATTTTTAATCATCTTTTCCAATGCTTTATCTGCTTCATCAGAAATTTCCAAATTAAATCTTGATTTCATTTCTTGTATATTTATATATTGACCTAAATTCCCGCACCAAGTCCAGCCTCCCGGGACAGGCCTGTACAAAGCAAAAATTCCATGATATTCTAGTCTTCTTGATTCCATTTTCTCTCCAAATTTAATTTACAGAATTCTCTTAGTTAAACAATAATGCAATATCTCAAACATAGTTGAGACAATTTATAAGACTAAAACTAAAAGAATTCCGACTACCAAAGTCAAGTTCAGTAACTGATTAACTCCAACAGTTTTCATAATCTAATTCAGAAAAGCATATTTTTAAATATTATGGTCACCAAAAAAGATTATGGAAAAAATTCAGGCACATATCATTGGAGAAATTATTTCAAGCAACACCTCAGAAGCTTATTCACTTTACAAAAAAAGTTCTTTTGGAAAACCTGTAGGGGAAAAGATTCAATACACTATTTCAGAATCTTTATTCTTAGTTGAAAAAGGTAAAATGGAAATATTCTCAAGAAATAAAAAAATATCTAAAAAAGAACTTATAAACAAATTTAGAAGAATTGACAAAAAAATCCAAATTAAATATTTAGTATTCAAAGATTTAAGAGAAAGAGGGTATATTGTAAAGACAGCATTAAAATTCGGGGCAGAATTTAGAGTTTATGACAAAGGTTCAAAACCTGGAAAAAAACATGCCAAATGGATTGTATTCACAGACCATGAATCTAAAAGATTAACATGGCACGAATTTTCTGCAAAAAATAGAATCGCACATTCAACAAAGAAGAATTTACTTTTAGCAATAGTTGATGAAGAAGGTGACATCAGTTATTATGAAGTAAAATGGATTAAACCATAACAAAATCTTTATAATCTTTTTATTTCTTTTTCAATTATGCCTGCTCAAGATACTTCACAAATAAAAGAAAAAATCATTTCTATATTAAAAAGAAGAGGACCGAGTCTGCCGGTTCACATAGCAAAAGAAACTGAATTAAGTATACTTTTTGCATCAGCTTTTCTATCTGAATTATTCTCTGAGAAAAAAATAAAAATAAGTAATATGAAAGTAGGAAATTCTCCAATATATTTTATTCCAGGACAAGAATCAAAACTTGAAAATTTTTCACAACACCTTAAAAGCAAAGAAAAAGAAGCATTTCAATTACTTAAAGAAAAAAAATTTTTAAATGATAAAGAACAAGACCCTGCAATAAGAGTTGCATTAAGAGCAATTAAGGATTTTGCAATTCCATTTAAAAAAAATGAAGAAATCTTTTGGAGATATTTTACAATTCCTGAAAAAGATTTTAATATAACCCAGACTGTCACCTCCAAAACAGATGAACCAGAAAACAAGGAAACAAAAAATAAAAATTTAGAAATATTTGATAAACCTGAGAAAAAGAAAAAGATAACAAAAAAGAAATCTTCAAAAACAAGAACAAAAAGACAAAGTGATAAATTATTCAAAAAAGTAAAAAAATTTCTATATAAAGAAAATATAGAAATAATTGACTTCCAAAGTATAAGTAAAAATGAATTAATATTAAAAATAAAAGAAAATGAAAAAGAGAAATTTTTAATAGCATATAATAAAAAAAGAATAACTGATTTGGATTTAATAAAAACATACAAAAAATTGGGCAAAGAAAAGATTCCTTATGTTCTTTTAAGTTTAGGTAATCCTTCTAAAAAACTTAGTAATTTGATTGAAGTAATAAAAGGATTAGATAGTATAAAAAAAATAGAAGAATAATTTTTTTTAATATCCAAAACTTTTTAAATAAACTTTTTGTTAGGATATCATGGGCAAAATAAAGTCAAAAATAATAAAAAACTCAGCAAATAACCTTATAAAAAAGGGTATAGAATTCACTGAAAATTTTGAAGAAAATAAAAAAATACTTGCAGATACAATGCCAAGCAAAAAAATAAGAAATCAAATGGCAGGATTTTTGGCAAGAATAAAAAAAAGAGAAAAAATATTAACTAAATAAAAAATGACAGATAAAAAAATTACTAAAGATGACAATGTTGTATATATTGGAACAAAGCCATTTATGAACTATGTCACAAGTGTAGTTATGCAATTTACTACAAAAGAAAGAAATGAAGTAACAATAAAGGCAAGAGGAAAATTTATCAGTAGAGCAGTAGATATTGCAGAAGTTGTAAAAAAGAAATTTCTAAAAGAACAAAAGATAAAAATAAAAGATATAAAAATTGATAGCGAAGAATTTGAAAATAAAGAAGGCAAAAAAGTAAGTGTATCAACAATAGAAATAATATTAGTCAAAGAAATTTAACTTTCCTATTTTTCTTTATTATTTTTTAATAACCTTAAAATTTTTAAATGAAATCTGTCTGATAATTTTGTCTCTGTAGCTCAGGGTTAGAGCGCCGCTCTCATGAGGCGGAGGTCGAGAGTTAAAATCTCTTCAGAGACATTTATAATTAGGATGCAATAATTCTTTTAAACACAAAAAATATTTTCAGTTATGATTAAATGGCTTGAAAACAATAAGATAATTTCATTCATAATAACCATATTAATTGTAATAGAAATTTTTTACTTTTCATCTCTTTCATTTAGCCAAGGAGGAAAAGGAACATTTTCTTTGATTCCAATTATTTATCATTTTATCATATTTTTCTTATTAACCTTTTTCATTTTTATCTCAATTAAAGGAAACAAAAAAATAAAAATAAAATATATTTTATTAGTTTTTATTATATCTCTAATTTACGCACTTTTAGATGAATTTCATCAATTATTTGTGCCTTTCAGAAATTTTAGTATAAAAGATATTCTAATAGATACAGCAGGAATTTTTTCATCAATAATACTTACACTTATAAAAAATTAAAAAAACTTAAAATAAAAATAAAAAATTATCTTCTTCTTTTTCTAGTAGCTTTTCTTCTAGTAGCTTTTTTTCTTGTGGTTTTTCTTTTTGCTGGCTTTTTCTTCATCATCTTTTTCTTCTTCATAGCCACAGCCTTCTTTTTCATCATCTCAACTTTTTTGATTTGTTTTCGAAGACTTTTTATCTTCACATCAAGCTGCTTTGGTGTTTTAGCTCTTGCCATTTTTTCACCTCTCTTTTTTAATTAATTAAAATAAGAAAACAATATTTAAAAAACCTTCGGTAAAAAAATATTTTTTGAAAAATAAAAATAAAATATTTAAATAATTATTTTATTCTTGTAACAATTAATTTTCCTGCTTTTTCAAATTCAATTTCATTATTAATTAATCTTTTAAAAATTTCTTTAAGTTGTGAAATTTTTATCCGAATTTGTTTAGCAGTATTTCTATCTCTTATAGTTATAGTTTCATTTTTTAATGAATCGTCGTCGACAGTTATGCAATAAGGAGTACCAATTTCATCATTCCTTGCATATCTCCTTCCAATACTTCCAGATTTATCATAAACAACATTCCAATCTTTTTTTAAATCATTAAAAATACTTTCAGAAATTTTTTCAAATCCTTTTCTTTTAACAATAGGAAAAATTGCAGCTTTTATTGGTGCAAGTTTAGGATGCAAGTTTAAAATAATATTATCTCTTTTTTTATTATAAGTATAAGCATCAAATAAAAAAACAAGCAAAGCTCTCTCAACTCCCTGGCTTGGTTCACAAACAACATGAGGAACAATTTTTTTCTTAATCTTCTCGTCAAAAATACTCAAATCTTTTTTTGAATATTTCATATGTTGCTTCAAATCAAAATCCCCTCGATTAGCCATTCCTTGTAATTCTTTCCACCCAAAAGGAAATTTATATTCCAAATCCCATGTATCAACTGCATAATGAGATTTCTCGTCAGACACATGCTGTCTTATTCTAAACTTTTCAGAATTCGCTCCTAGATTAACAAACCACAAAAATTCTTGCTCAAGCCAATAAGCATGCCAATCTGTTTTAATAATTCCATTCTTCAAAGCATCTTTAAATTTCATTTTTTCAGGTTCTTTCTTCTTATTTTGCATATTTTCAGAATAAACTAAAATTTTAGAGTTTCCAATTTTATATGGACATTTCTCTTTAGGATTCACAAAATATTCAATCTCCATTTGCTCAAATTCACGCAACCGAAACAAAAAATCTCTCGGAGCAATTTCATTTCTAAAAGATTTCCCAACCTGTGCAATTCCAAAAGGCAATTTCATTCTTGCATTTTCCTGAACAAATTTAAAATTAATAAAAATTAATTGTGCTGTTTCAGGTCTTAAATAAGTATAATTATCTTCTCCTACAGTTGTCTTAAACATTAATTTAAATTCTTTAGTTTTATTTTCATCATAATCTCCTCCACAAAATTCACACTTAACTTTTCCTAATTCACTCTTATCAATCTTATTAACTTTTTTACATTTTTTGCATACCACAAAAAGATCAGAAAAACTTTCTTCATGCCCAGATGCTTTCCAAACTTCTGGATTAGTCATAATACTTCCATCAATTCCGACAATATCTTCTCTCTGCCGAACATGAAAATCCCACCAATTTTTTTTCAAATTATTTTTCAACTCTACTCCAAAAGGACCATAATCAAAAAAACCTGCAAACCCTCCATAAATCTCTGCTGATGGATAAACAAAACCTTTCCTCTTACAAAAAATAGCCATATCATTTATTGAAATATTCTTATTCATCAATTTTCGCATACCAAAATTATCCTCAACTTTTTTCTTTTTATTCATTTCTTTTTTGTCATTAGTCATTTTCTTAATTATCTCTCTCGCTTTTTTTTCAGCTTCTTTTTTTATTTTACCTAAATAAGCAATCGTCTTTGTTTTTACTTTGCCATCAATTCTTTTATTTTCATTAAGATAATAATATTCATTTCCATTAATATTCTTTTTGACAATAAATGCCATAATTAAAATTAGGCACTACAAGTTTTTAAATATTTGCAATTATTTTATAAATTCCAAAATTTCAGGAATCTCTCGAATATTATTAAAATGTTCTTCATTATGTTTAACAATTATTTTTGCACCAAGATTATCTTTAAACCTTTTTATCTCGTCTTCATGAACATAAGGATCATTATCAGAAAAAATTGCAAGAAAATTATTGCAATGGTCCGAAATTCTTTCAAAATGAATTTCAGAATTTATCCAGGGATGTGCAATTTCCATTTCTTTTGGTTCAAGATTAATTAAATCAAACCACCCTGCAACAAAAACACATCCTCCAACTCTTTTATGTTTATGAAGTTTTTCCAAAAATCTCATAATTGTCTGACACCCAATACTGTGCCCAATAAAATAAGTCTCCTTATCAATTTCTTCAGGATTAATATTATCCTCTAAAAATTTAACCCAATCTTCTATCTTAGGCTTCCAAGTATTTGGCATATCAAAACTCCCAACATCAAAACCTTTCTCAGGAAGTTTTTGCTTCAGCCAATCAAACCAACCTCCTTCTGAACTTCCTCCCCATCCATGAATTAAAAAAACTTTTTTCACCATTTTACAAAAGCGGAGGATGGGACTCGAACCCATGAATATCTGCTCTGCAGGCAGACGCAGTAGCCGCTGTGCCACCTCCGCATAAAATATCAAAGAAATTCAAAACTTTTAAAGTTAATCATAATCACACAGAGGCATAAGTAGCCGCCGAGCAACTTTGAAATTTCAAATAAATGAACAAAATCCAAAGTGAATTTAAAGAAATTTCACAGGTTGGGAGTTGTTGCCACCTCCGCATATTGAGGAAAGAAATATCTAATATATAAAATTAATCATTCTTTTAAACCCAAAGCATCCTGAGGACAAATTTCCATACAACAAAAACATCTAATACATTTCTTTTTATCAATTTCAGGATAAGGATTTAATTTTATTGCTTTTGCAGGACACTTCCTCGCACATAACCCACATTTAATACATTTATTTTTATCAACAACAATAGGTCTTGGTTTAAACCTCTTAAGATAAGATTTAGGCATAACAGGTTTCTCAAAATGTAGATTAGGCAATTTAGTAATTCCAACTAAATTAAAATTAAAACTTCCAAATTTTCTTCTTACAGCTTCTTTCAAAAACAAAATCTTTTTTGGATTATATCCAATCAACTTACTTGAAACAACATCTAAACTTATTGCATTTTTAGAAGCTAGAACATATCCTGCCTTCTTAGCTTTACCTGAAGTAGGCCCCTTACCCTCCATTCCCACAACCCCCTCCATAATATTAATCTCTGGTTTTATATTCTGATAAATATCAATCAATAATTTAGAAAAATTTCTTTCATTCCCTGCTTTCCTATGCAACTTTTGTTTCATGCCTCCTGCAATGCATCCATAAAGATTTTTCACAGCACCAGTAAATTTAGTAAGTTGATGAGTTTTCAATTTAGGAATATTAATAACCAAATCAACCTCTTTCAAAGTTTTAGACAAATAAAAATTCTTCAATATCTTTGCCTTTTTATCTTTAATTTTTTTTAATTTATCTTGCTCAAAGATAATTAATTTCCCATATTTTTTAGCAACCTTTTCAATTCCTGATTTTCTAAAAGCAATATCAGTATCCATAAATGAAGATTCCCCAATATAAATCTTACACTTATTCTTTTTCAGTAATTTACAGACCGCTTTTACAATAGAAGAATTAGTAAGAACCGCCTCTGGCTTCTTAGCATTACACACAACAATATTTGGTTTAATCAAAACTTTTTTTCTCTTAGGCAATTCTATCTCTGCTAATTCCAAAACCTTTGCAATTGCCTTATCAACTTCAAATTGTTTATAACTTTTGCATTTCACAATAGAAACTTTTTCTACACCCTTTTTCATAAAAATAATTAGAATGTAAAACTTTTAAAGGTTATTCAACAAATAATATTAGCCCCTGTAACTCAGTCTGGATAGAGTGTCAGCCTTCTAAGCTGAAAGTCGCAGGTTCGAATCCTGTCGGGGGCATTCATATTCTAACAACATCCAAATCTTTAGCTAAAGTAGTATTTTTAAAAACCTTCTTAGCATCTTTCAAAATTTTTTCAGAATCTTTTTCATATCTATTACTAATATGCATTAAAATTAATTTTTTACTCAAAGACTTTTTAGCAATTTCTGCTGCCTGCCTTGCACTAAGATGTCCTCGTTCTTTTGCTAATTTTTCTAGAGAAGAATCAAGAGTTGCTTCAGAAATTAATAAATCAGAATTCTTAACAAAAGAAGAAATTTTCTTATTCATAGAAGTATCAAGAACAATTGAAATTTTTTTATCTCCTTCACTAAAAGTTAAATTTTTAGCAAGATACTTTTTCTTATTATAAATTATATTTTTTCCTTCTTTTAATCTCTTAAGCAAAGGTCCTGAAGGCAATTTTAATTTTCTCAATTTATTTTTATCAATTCTTAATTTTCCTTTTTTAACAAAAATATAAGCATTAGTTGGAATTTTCCCATGAGTTAAAGGTTTAGCTTCAATATAAAAATCATCTGTCTCAACAAATTTGCCTAATACCTCTTCAACTTTAACCTTAACATCATTATACATTGGAAAAGCTTTTAAAACATTACTAATCTGTTGTTTAATTCCTTTGGGTCCATAAATCATCAAAGTTTTAGAATAGCCATTAAAAAATAAAGATTGCAAAAATCCAGGTATTCCTAAAACATGGTCTCCATGCCAATGAGTAATTAATAAACGAGTAATTTTTTGAGGACTAACTCTGGCAAATTTAAATTGTCTCTGAGTTCCCTCCCCACAATCAATAAGAATATTTTCTTTATTATATTTTAAAAGAATTGAAGGATGATTTCTTTTACGCGTAGGTATGGCTCCAGAAGTTCCTAAGAAAATTATTTTTATCATTAAAATAAAAAGTTAAAACTATTTATAATAGTTTCTTAATTACAGAAATATATTCACTCTTTTTTTAAGACAGTAGAAGCCGGAGAAATAAAAATAATAACATCTCCTCGTAAAAAAGTTAATCCAATATTTCTTTTTATCTCACCATTTTCCATTTCTTTTGTATTGTCCAAAACCAAGTTTGGATGAATATCAAAAGCCAACAATGTTCCAACAAATTGTCTACCACTTTTCAAATGAACTAAAACTTCTTTTCCTTTAGAGTTGTTTAACAAATCCAACGGCCTTTCAATTCCATTAACCATAATTTAAGTTTATAGAAAACTCTTTATAAACATTTCGTCATTTATTTAATAGAAAGTTATTTAAAGAAAAAAGAGACATTAATAAAATGAACAAAGGAAGGAAAAAAACCGGCGGAAAATATATAAAAAATAGGAAGAAAAAATCAAAAGAAATTTCAGGGCAAAAAACAATATCAAAGATTGGAAAAACAAGAAAAGGAACAAAAAGAAAATTAGGAGGTAAAAAAAAGAAATTTTTGTTAAAAGAAATTTTTGTTAATGTTAAAAATAAAGATAAAAAAGTTTCCAAAGTAGAAATAAAAAATGTTCTTGAAACTCCATCAAATAGATTCTTAGCAAGACAAAATATTTTAACAAAAGGAGCAATTGTTGAAACAGAACTTGGAAAAGTTAAAATTACAAATCGTCCAACTCAAGAAGGAAATATTAATGGAATTTTAATTGAATAAACTAATTATTTTTACTATTTCTGCATAACTATAAAAAAGAAAAGATTTATATATAGAAAAGATTTATAAATCTTATCTATAAATCTTTTTACCACAAATGAGTTTTAAAAAATGTCCTGAATGTGGAAGTATAAATCTTACTTATGACTCTCATCTTGGAGAAATAATTTGCAATGATTGTGGTCTTGTTGTCGAAGAAAAGATGGCAGATACTGGAATAGATTTATCAGGAAAATTTGATAAAGGCAAAAAAAAGGGAAGAGGTGGAGCACCAATAAGTATGCAAAAATTTGATAAAGGTCTTACAACAAATGTTGGAGAAATATCAGATATTTACAAATTAGAACCAGGACAAACAAGAAAATTCTTAAGATTGAAAAAATGGCAGGAAAGAGTTTCCACAAGTATTGAACGAAATCTTCGATTAGCAATGGCTGAATTAAGAGTTATTGCATCTTATCTTAGTCTTCCAAATGTTGTAAGAGATGAAGCTTCACGAATTTATAATTATGTTTTGCAAAGAGGGTTAGTAAGGGGAAGAAGTATGGAATCAGTAATAGCAGCTTGTTTATATGCTGCATGTAGATCTTACAATATTCCAAGAACACTCGACGAAATGGCAACAGCATCAGATGTGGAAAGAAAAGAAATAGGAAGAACTTACAGATTCATAATAAGAAAATTAAGAATTAAAGTAACCCAAAGTTCTCCAAAAGATTACATTTCACGTTTCTCTTCTGTTCTTAAATTATCACCCAAAACTCAAAATGATGCACTTAAAGTATTAAAGGAAGCAGAAAGAGTTGAATTAACTTCGGGTAGAGGACCAGCAGGAATCGCTGCCGCAGCACTTTATGTTGCCGCTTTAATGAATGATGAAAAGAAAACTCAAAGAGAAGTTGCAGACATTGCAGGAATAACAGAAGTTACAATAAGAAATAGATATAAAGAACTTATAGAAAAACTTAAACTTGAAGATAAGATAAAACAAAAAGAAGTTGTATCTAAAAAGAAATAATTGATTCTAAAAATTTTTATGCGGACGCTAGGATTCGAACCTAAGTAGGCACTAAGCCATCAGGACCTAAACCTGACCCGTTTGACCACTCCGGCACATCCGCCTAAAATTATAATAAATTATTCCTATAAAAAGCTTTAGAATTCAAAATATCTCGATGTATTATATTTGTTTCTGCTGTAAAATCTTTTTTAAATCAGCCATATCTTTCTCACCAAATGTTACCCAAAACCATTTACTTCCCCTTATATCATTACATTCTTTTTCATTTAATATTCCATCAAAAACAAGCTCATCAACAAATTTCTTATTATCAGAATACTTCCCTCCATTCTTCCTCCCTTCAATCTGAAGTCTTTCATTAACTTCCTCAAGAGCAGATTCCACAGTCCATCTTTCTCTTTTTACCTTAATCACATTCTTCTCTGCATCACTTAAACCCTTAACATATCTATAAGCCCGATAAACATATCTACTCTCACTTAATTCAGAAACAAATTCAATTTTTCCTTTCTCAACTTTACTGCCAAAATTTGTATAAACAAAAATCTTATCATCAGAATAACTTTCAAAAATTCCTATCATATCCTTATCACATTCAAGTCCAAGAAAGATTATGTCTCCTGAACCTAATCTATCAGTATCAACTTCAACAAAATCTTTATTATTTTCTAAGTCAGAAACAAAAGAATTCAAATCAGAAGAAACTTTTATTCCACCAATATCCATCTTAGTAGCAAAAACAGAAGTTACAAATTTAGTTGAATCATAATTAGAAGAAACTAATGGAAATATATTTTCAATAATTTCATCACCCCAAGGAGTTTCCTCTCCAGGTCCTGTCTCAGTTATTGTGCTTTCAAATTCAGGTTCTGACCCAATTTCACCAGGACTACTAACAACATAAACAGGATGATTTTTATCATCAGAAATAATTTCATTGTAATACCTATAAGTTTTCTGCCCATCTTTTTTAGGACCATTCCAATCAAAAAGTTTGGCAATTCTTTTTTCTTTATCTGCCCATTCAATAAAAATAACAGCATGTCCAAAATTTTTACTCCAAACAAATTGTAATAAATCTCCTGGTTGAATATTATCTAACTTTTCTTTTGAAGTCACCTTTTCAGGATATTTCTCAACATTTAATTTGCAATTTTTTTCCGGAGAACTAAAAACCTTAAAAATAATTTCTCCATCTTTTTTATCTTTTCCAACTTTAATTGTTTCTCCGTTAATTAAATACTCAGTCCCTTTTTCATCTGAATAACTGCAATACAAAGGAATATCAAAAGTATCATAAACATAATCAACAGATTCAAAACAATTTCCCAAAGCTTCATCTGGAACAATTGTATCTTTTAGCAATTTTGTTGCTTCCAAAACTCTAGACCTTAAATCAGAAATTTTCAAAATCTTATCATAAGAATCTTCTTCCTGCTTTTCTTCTCCTTTACTTTCTTCCTCAATTCCTTCTTCACCTTCTTTTTCCTCTTCTGGTTTTTCTGCTTTCTTTTCTTCATCTGTAAAAGTCCTATCTTCTCTATCCTCAGATATTTTGTCTCTTGTTGCTAACTTTGCATAAGCATTTCCTCTCAAAAGCAACAAATTGGCTTTCTCATCATTAAGAAAAACATTATCAAAACTTTCATCAACTTTATCTATTGCTTCATCATATTTTTCATCTTTAATTAAATTTTCAATTTCTTTTTTCAAATTTTTAAAATCATCAGAAGAAATATAACCTTCTTTATTTCTCAAAATATCAAGTTGATTTTCTGAAACCTCTTCCAAAGTTTCTTTTTCTATATCTGTATTTTTAATAATATCTTTAACGCTTTGAGTATCTATCCAACATTTTATTTTTTCATCATCACAATAACCAACTTCAACCCATCTTGAACTTTCTCCTCCCGCATAAATATCAGTTTCCTTTCCTGGATTATCTGTTGCACAAATTCTTATAATTCCTCTGTTATAAATTTCAGGATTAAGAACATCTCCAGCTCCTTCCTGAACATTCAGTGTTAATAAACTATAAACACTCGCACTGCCTGAAATACATTCTGATTCTGTTTTAATTTGTGTCTGTGTTGCTTGTTCTTCAATATATTTTTCTGTCATATAATCAACTGCAAAATCTGTTGATACTTGTGCGAATCCACATTCTTCATAGTCATTAACTACAATACACATTTGTTTATATCCAGAAGGTGCAGTAAAGTCTTTGGTCTCAGATGCATATCCTCCTACATTAATATAACCAGATGCAACAACTCTTGACGAAGACACATCTTGATAAAATGAAGTTTCTGGAGTTCCTTTCAAATAAACTTTATAATAAGCACCTGAATCTTTTCCTGCATAAATATGATAAAATACTTTATATTGCGAAGTAGGAGGAACTGTCGCACTTGTAAAAGGAATTTCATCAAATCTTCCATGGAATTGTGGAGGTGAATCTGGTTCTGTTAAAGAATCAAGTAAATCCCCTCCATCAGGATAAACTCCTGAAACATATAATTTACAAATTTCCCCACCTGCTTCTTCTGCTGTTCTTGCTTTAAATGCATTATAAGAACTCTCTCCATAATATTGGGTAAAATAATTAACTGACTTTTCTGTATTGCTCCAAGAACTCTCAACTCCCAAATATTCTCCTCCACCATGAATATCTTGCCCTAAAAGTGATTCCATCATCTTAGGAATAGCTATATTCGCCAAAGGCAATGCCTGTCTCCACAAAAATTCACACATATAAATACTATAAATTTCATCACATACCCCAATCATTTTTCCTGTTTCTAAACTTTCTTGCAAACAATCTCTATAAGAAGTAGATATGGAAACTAATCCATCAATACCTGCCTGAATTCCAGTAAGACAAACAGGAATAACAATTCCTTCTTTAGCATTAGGCAAACATAATGCAATGCTTCCAATTATTCCTGACTGAATTACATCCTGAACAGGATATGCTCCTCCAAAATCACATCTGCTCGAAGGACAAATTACAGGATCACAAACATTAAATAATAATTTACAATCATTTGGAGACATAAAATCTTGACATTGTATATCAGGAATATTTACTGCAGGATTTCCAACTTTTAATTTAAGATTTCCATAACCAACATTAATATTCACACTACTAACTCCAGAATGATATCCCTTTGAAGCCTGTTCAATTGCTTTTACTCCTGCATCAATTCTTTCACGAGCTTCATTTTCTGTAAGACCTGCAAACTGATTATAGGGTTGTCCTGTTCCTAAATTAACCATTTCACAAATATCATCTCCAACAGTCTTAAATTCTTCAATTCCATTTGCTCCAACATTACATAACCAAAAACTAGTAACTCTTCCAGACTCATCATAAGCTGCAATATTTCCAAAAGCAGGCAAAGTAGGTTTTGTCGCAGCATACCAACCATCATTCAAATCAAAAGGAACAATAGCAGGCAATCCTTTGTAAGGTTCTGTTTCATAATATCTCACAACATATGTTGTCTCTCCTGAAGAAGATTTAAAATTATTCTTATAAGAACTTCTATCATATTTCTTAAAACCAATTCTCAAAGGATTTTGGTCATTCTCATTAACAACTTGTAATTGATTTCCATTTATCAAATAAGTTTGTTCAACAATATAATCATTATCCAAAACAAATAAATATTCTTTACCTGTCTGCCTGTCTTTGTAAAATTGAACTAACTTATCATCTGCTATATTTTGATTTGGAAAATATTTTTTAACAGAACTAAAAGTTATATCTTCGGTAAATGTAATTTCATTTAATTTTTCTAAAGAACCATAACTTACTTCTCCAAGCCCATATTTATCTGCAAAATTTTGTCTATCAACATAACTATCTAAAGTTGTTTGAATTTCTGCAAACAAAGAATAAAGTCTCTTCTGAGCAATTTTATTATCAGGCTCTGATTTCAATATTTGTGTATAAAGTTCAATATCTCTCAATTGATCCAAAGAATATTTATTATCTTTCCATCCATTATAAGTTAAAACATTCAATACTTTATCTGTTTCAATTGAACCTGCTTTTCCATAAGGATCATCAATTGTATCTGGTAAATTGTCTCTTAAATATTCATTAACTTGCGGGGAATATTTTTTCATAAATTCCTCAGTATTAACAACATTCTCTGATAAAAATTTCTTTTCAGTAATATCTTCTTGCAATTCTTTTATATCATTATTTTGTTCCTGAATAAATTCATAAAAATCATTAACATCTTCATCTATTTCATCTCCATTTTTAGAAAGACATTCTTCTATTGTATCATACTCATTATTAATAGAAACATCATCAGAACATTGTTCATACCATCCTCCTTCGCCTCTCATAACTTCCTGTCTTGCAATTGCTTTTCCACCAGCATCTGAAAAAAGATTTTTAGCAGTTAACATAAAACCAGTTGTTAAACAAGCTGTCTTAAGTCCTTTAACAGCTTTCCCTAAATTCTCTGAAATATTTGTCCATTTTCCAATAGTCTTATTCAAATCCTCAATTGTTTTTTTAATTTTCTCAGGCGATAATTCCACTGCTCTTTTTTCAATTCCTATCTTAAAACTAAAATTTGCTTCTGTTCCTTTATCATGAATATTAGGGATTACAGAAACTTGTGCAATTTTATTTAATTTAATTCCATCAACTCTAATTTCATAGTTGCCACCTCCAATAATTTCATAATTTTTTAAATTAACTTTAAGCTCTGAACTTTCTTCTCCTTTTATGGAGCGAATATCAAATAAAGCATAATCTTTCTCAAGGTCTTTTAATGAAATAAATTCATTTTTAGAAAGATAAACTCTCTCATCCTCTTCTCTCAAAGTCTTCGGACCAGTATAAGTTTTATTTGCTCCTTTAACAAAAACATTTATACTAAAATCATCCAGACTTGGTTCATAAATTCCCTCAAATATTATTTTTCTAAGCTGACCATTAATCATAACTTCCGCACTTGCTTTTTCAGAACTGGAAAGTTTATATTCATTCTCACAATATTTTTTTTCTTTAAGTTCTGGAGTAATTGCAGAATATTTTTCTTTAAATTCATTACATAATTCAGCCACAGTTTCTGTCTGTTCCAAGTCTCCTGCTAACATTATTTTTTGAGTTAAAACTTCTTTACCATAAGTTACTTCATCATAATAATTCTCTGAAGAAAAACTTTCTAAAATAGTATCATAATTATCCATTGCCTTTTTATAATAATCTTCAATATCTGCATTAAGTTTTTTATTTGGAGAAGTAGCAAATCCAAGAATTTTTATCTTTTTCTTATAAATTTCTTTTTCTACATCTGAATAAGAAAGAAGCTCAATGTTATCTTTTTCAATATTATTTTTCACTTGTTTATTTATATCAGAAATATCACTTTCACTTAATCCATCCTTTTTTTCCATCTGAACAAGATAAACATACAAATCTTCTGCTTTCCCAGTATTACCAGTAGTTCCAATAAAACCTAAATAAACAGATTGAGAATCAGAATCATATAACCAATCTCCAACTTCATAACCATCTTCATCTGCATTATCAAAATCTAATTTTACTTTAGGTTTAATCTCAAAATCAAGAATACTATTTCCATCATCCTCTTTACATTGAATTGAAACTTTCTCGCCAAATCCTTGATTTTCTAAATTTGTTATTTTACACTTATTTTCCAAAAATTTCTCATCTTTAGATACTTCAATAATATCTCCATCTATTCTAAATTTTGTTCTTGTATTTGGATTTTTTATATTATCTAATTTTAGGTTTAATCCTGCTAAACAATTAAAACCTTGAAGATAAATTTGTCCAGATTCTTCTCCTTTTTTTAATGCAACAGATGAAATTTTATTTAAGGAAGAATCATAAACAGACATTGTCGCTCCCTCATCATTAATTTCATCTATCCTAATATATCCTCTTCCTCCCCAAAAGCTATATTGATTATATTTATTTTGCCATTCTTCATCAGTAAACTCTGGAAGATAAAAACTTACATCTCCAATACCAAAAGCATTCTTAATATCATAACTTATCTTTGCTGTCAAATTTCCTTCAACAAAATCAGGCATTGCAGAAGCATTTGCTTGTTCTTTTAGAACTATTACAACATAACCAATATTATTCAAAATAGGATTATTAAGATTTTCTTTAGTACCTAAAGCTGCTCTGGCAGGATGAAAACCTATACCTGCAACTTCATCAGGATACTCTCCTTGAAAAGATACAGTATCAATTGTCTCAACATCAATTAAAGGATTAATCTTTGTAGCCCCCAACTGGCAATAAACAGGAACATTTTGTTCTTCAAGTAAATCACTTCTAACAACAGCTGGAGTGCATCCAAAAGGAGCAATTTGAATAATAAAATCTTGTCCAGCCTCACACATTGATTCATCAAATTTATCAAAAGTTTCCTGTGAATCAAATTGAGTGTATTGAGGATTTGAACGCATATAATCTGCACTTACAAAAAATATCAAGAAGATAACAATTAGAAAAAACATTCCCAAACTTATTTTATTTTTCATCCTCATTTAAAAAATATCTCCAATTCTTTATCTTCAATTAACAAATAATTGTCCTGAAGTTCTTCAATTGTTTCTGGCAAATTCAAACTTTCTGCATTTATCTCAATAGTGTCTGAACTTTCTAATTCAGATTCCAAAATATAATAATTTTCTTTTCCACCTCCAGATAATACATTTGAAATAATTTGTGAAGGTATTTCAACATCAAAGCATTTTTTCTGTGTTAATCCAAACAAACTACCAAAACCAGTTTGAGGAACATCAATACATTGTTCATAAGTTGTTTCTTCTAATTTCAAATCAGAACTCTCATAAATATAAACTTGAATCTCATATTGCCCTTCACTTAACTCAACAGTTTTTTGTTCAGGATAAACAATTGTTTTTGAAGACCCATCATCTGAAATGAAATTAATCATTGCATTCTCTTGAGAAGTACTACCATCTAATTTTAAATCAACATTAATCTCATAAACATTATCAAGAATAATATTTACATTACCAGATTCTGTTGTAGAATACAAATATTTAGTTTCTTTAAAATCATCTTCCTTTGCCACAATGTAACCATTAACACATTGAGGAAACTCTTTTTCCAAACTGCCTTGTTCTGTTCGCCCAATATCACAAACTTCCCCAAAACATTCATAAGAAATATTTGCATCAATAGGTTTTAATTTTGAATCATAAGTATTTACTTCAACCAAAGTATTTTTATATTTACATAATTCAGGACTGCCAACTTCAATAGCACTAACATCCAAAGTCTCTCTTGGTTGATTATTCTGAACTATAACTGCAACAGGAAATTGAAAAATTTCATCTCCATTATAAAGTTGAATTAAAACAGGATATTCAAGATTATAAACAAAATGATATGGAACATAACAAAAACCTAAAATTCCTAATCCAGGCTGATTCCCAACAGGATTTGATATCAAAATATTTTCATTAGACGGAGCAACTTCAAAACTATTAGGCCATTCTTTTGAATTTATAAATCTAACATCTGCATCAACAGGAACATCAACAATAAAATATCTATTTTCCTCCTCCCTTAAAGAATAATCTCCTCCTTTTACTTTTAAAGCTAAAGTATTCAATTCAATAGCATCTTGCAATTCATCAAAAACTCCATTAGCTTCCCAAGTTACAGGAGAACAAGTTAATTCCACACCATCAACAGGAGCATAAAGTCTCAAAGTATCAATAGCATAATTCTCTAAAAATAAATTCTTTTGTTCATAATCATAAATTTTTTTTGCAGAATCATAGAGCGAACCTAACTTTGATTTAATAGTTATCTTATGATTTCTAATTAATACACTATCTTCTTCTTTATTCACATTTAAATTCATATCCAAATTAACATCAACTTCATTTTCTTTAATAATTATTTTGGCATCTGGTTCCCCCTCACTAATTTCAAAACCTTGCTCATAATAAGAATCAAATACACACTCTCTTATTTTATCATTAACAAATTCCTCAAGTTGGTCTTCCATTTCATTTTTAGAAGGAACTTGTTCTTTTTGAATATTATTTCCAGAAACATAATACCAATAAGGAATAGGATTTCCTAAAAAATTAAGTTGAGATGAAAACGGCATATATCTAGAACCAGGCTCAAAATCTGGCAAAGAAATATATCCTCCCTGACTTCCTAAAACATCCATTCCTGTTAAAGTATAATCTTCTAAACAAGATAAAAAACTAACATAAACAGGTTCTATACTTGCTGGAATTTGCTCTACCTTAATAGATTCCCTATATACAAAAAAGATTACAATTCCAACAACTACAAGAATAGCAATTATAATAAAAATAGTAACCTGAGCCTTTTTATTCTCAATCATTTTTCTTCACCTCTAAACCAATTTTTTTTCTTATCAAATCAATAATTTCACTATTAATATCTTTTTTTATTAAACTCTTAAATTTAGACCATAATTTCTCATCTTCTATAAGAAGCAAATATTTTTTCATCATCCCTCTGTATTGTAAGAAAAATCTAATATATAAATGTTTCTTAATAACTTAATTACTAAGTAAGTTAGTAATAAAATATTTAAAAATTTCCATAAATACTTTATTTAAGGTCCCATAGTCCAGTGGCTAAGACGTATCCTTGACGTGGATAAGACCGCAGTTCAATTCTGCGTGGGACCATATAACAAAAGGTTTTAAAATTAAGTTTTTCTATAAAATTTACATGAAGATACCAAAAACTACAAATAGATATTGTCCTTATTGTAAAAAAAAGACAGAACAAAAGATTAAGATAGTATCAACAGGAGGTAAAAGAGGAACTTTAACAAGAGGAAGTATTTCCAGAGCAAAGAAACGTGGACTTGGAATAGGAATAGGTAATAAAGGAAAATGGGGTTCAAAACCTGCAGTTTCTAAATTTAAACGAAAAACTAAAACAACTAAAAAAACAAATATTATGTATACCTGCAAGGAATGTAATAAATCAAAATATCAAAAAAAAGGAAAAAGGACAGGTAAAATATTACAAGAATAAAATAATAAATATTTAAAATAAAAATTTATAATAAATAAAATGGCTCAAGCAAAAAGAAAAAAGAAATTTTTCAATATTGAAATGCCTTTGATAAATAAAGAAACTCAACTTCAGGCATATGAACTTAAAGAATTAGATGGAAGATTGATTAAATATGATTTAACAAGACTTCTTAGAGGAAAAAGTATGGTTCTTCAATTAAAAGTTAAAATTAAAGAGGATAAAGCAATTGCAAAACCCAGAAAAATAAAATTAATGCCTTATTTTTTAAGAAGAGCTGTAAGAAAAGGAACAAATTATATTGAAGATTCTTTCTCAACCAAATGTAAAGATGCTCAGATAAAAGTAAAACCTTTCCTTGTCTCAAGAAGAAAAATATCAAGAGCAGTTAGAAAAGCTTTAAGAGAAAAATCAAGAGAAGAATTAATAAAATACATTAAAAATAAATCTGCAGAAAAATTATTTGAAGAAATATTAAAAAATCAATTACAAAAACCATTAAGTTTGAAATTAAAAAAGATTTATCCATTATCACTTTGTGAAATCAGAATTTTTGAAGTGGAAAAAGAAATTGAACCTAAAAAAACAAAAGAATAAGAAATCTTTTAAACTAATTAATTCTAAATAAATTAAAGTATTGCGCC
>Ga0315545_1001334_pt1 | contig 24160 bp, 32 predicted proteins | sample SalMarSW160210MG_FD_203096 | JGI IMG/M metagenome (GOLD analysis project Ga0315545, IMG submission 203096) | Salt marsh sediment microbial communities from the Plum Island Ecosystem LTER, Massachusetts, United States - Salt Marsh Sediment SW1602-10 ...
CGCTGCCAGCATATCAACTTGCATTACCTTTCTCCCGAGCTGCTTGGCGCGAGATGACGCTGTGCAACAGCCTGACTGATACGACTTTATGAGACTTTGCCCGGTATGAGTTTATGAGACTCGACATAGCAGAGCATGGTGCGGCGCGGAGAATGCCCATAGTGTGAACTCGTGAGCGGCAAACTACGCCCGGCAGCCAGATGCCCGGGTTGCATTCCGCCGACACCCGTGTACAATTGGACGCGACCGCAGGCCTCTGTTCCTGCGTAGCTCTGCAGGACAGGGGTTGCCCGCTCTCACGAGGTGCCGAGGAGTATGCACAGAAGGCTACTGCTGATCGATTCCGCTGCCCGACGCTGGCGGCTGGAGGCGCTACAGATCGAGACGCTGGAAAAAGACCCCCGCGAGGACTACTCTATCCTCAGCGGGGAGGCCCTGTGCCAGTATCTCCTGCGCCGCGACCCAGGCGCGCTCGTCATCGCTCGTGGGCCAAGGCCCTTTCTCTCCGGCAACAAGGCCAGCGTGGGCTACGTCTCGCCGCTGACGGGCGTGCCGCACTACAGCTTTCGGCGGGCGGGCGGCGGCGCAGTCGCTGAACCTCGGCCTCGACGCGATCTGCTTCGAATCGGTGGATGCCCAATCTCCGATCTCTAATCCCCCAATCATCGCATTGAGCGGTCGCGCCCCCAACCTGACCATCGGCTTCAAAGGTGCCACCTCCCTCCTCGCGGGCCAGCGGGAGGCTTACTACTGGCTGCTGGAGCACGAGCTGGACGACGACACGCACGCAGGCTCCATCTTCACTCTGGGCGAGGCCACACGCCTGGGCTACCTTTCCGCCAACCTGGCCATGGAGGCGATCTAACACGCTGGGTGGGGTGGAGCCGGGGCCGTATTCGCTCGTTTTGCTTCTGCGTTGGTGCTGCGCGGCGAGCCGCTGGAGGGGGCGGAATTCTTTGCCAGCGTCTCCCCTGCCCCGCCAGCGGGGGAGGGGCCGAGGCTTGTCCTGAGCGTAGCCGAAGGGGTGGGGGCATTCGCCCGCAACCTCAATGCCGCCACCGCTCCGCTGATCGACACCCACTGTGCCCGTCTCTCCGGCAAGACCGGTGGCACGATCGCCAAGCTGTACGCCACCGGCGCAGACCCCGATGGGAGGAACTCCCTCCCGGCGCAGAACGCCCGGCAGATGGGCTACGCGCTGGCCGACCTGGGTGGGCCGCAGGTGCTCAAAGCCACCCGCCGGGGGCAGACCGGCTGCCACTGGTATCAGGTCGATTGTCGCCACTACCACTGGGTCCCCGTCGACTACGCCCCCGCTGGCCGCGACATGCTGCTCGACGACTTTGAGCCAACCTGCGCCACATTCGCGATGCTGGGCTTGGAGCCGGCTGAAGACACCCTCCAGGCCCGGCTCGACCTGCGCGACGAGGTCGACCGACGGCTGATCCTGCCCATCGAGCAGATGGGCTGTGACGTCATGAACGTGGGACTGGGGCTGGCGGCGCTGTTCGAAGGCGTAGAGCGGGGCATTATTCCACCCGAGGACCTCCCCCCCTGCCTCTCCGAGGCATCCCCCAAATGGGGAGGATTGAGGGGGACGTCTGGAGGCCACGGTGCAGGCCGTGGAGATGCTGCGCTCCGGCCGGGCGTCCGAGTAACCCGCCCTGCGCGCCGTGGGCGATGGCCCCCAGGCCCTGGCCGAAGCATACCCGGCAATGCAGGACATCGTCTTCACCAGTGGGAAGGGGACGCTGGGCAACGCCGGACACTCCAACGAGTGCCTAAGTCAAACTGCGCAGCTTCACTCCCGTCTAGCAAGCCCTTGATCACCACGCGGCCGTCGGCATAGACGTCTACCCGATTACACAGTGCCCGCAGAATCTCCCGACGCTTCTTCAGCACCCAAACACGCTTATCCTCCGACATCTCTTTCAGTTCCTCCAGCGTTTGGTCGATCTCCGGCAGCACCTCTTGGAGCGTGAGCATTAACTCTGTGGTATAGTCTAGGCGGGTTTTCAGGCTCCGCCTGGAAACCCGAAGCAGTTCCATCGGCGCTCCGCGCCGCCGGAACTGCGGCTGGCAAGAGAGCAAGCTCTGCAAAATCTTGCCTCATTTGCCAAAGATTCGGCATATGAAGATGTCTAGGGGCGATGGGACAGCAAAACGCCGCTTACACTCGGTACAATTTCGCGGACAGCACATCGCTCACATTTAGTCATTGATAACCGCCAGCAAACCGTTTACCTTCTGTCTGTCGTTTCGGCAGCAGATACGAGAATGCTTTGATCAGCTTGCCCTTGTAGCAAACCTTCAACTTCTGATACTTGGTGTAGATTGTGACCTCAACATACTGATACTTGAGACGCTTGCCCACCTCGAAGGATTGGTCAAGAATACGGACGGTACCCTGAGTAGACACCAGCCGGATGAAGGTGACCTTTCCAGCAGCGACAGGCAGCTTATCCTCTACCGTGAAGTCAGCTGGCAGCTTGCGTAATTGCTTTCTGCGCCGGTACTGGGCCGCCGTACGTCCGCCGAGTTTGACGTGAACGTGTTGCTCGTTCACCGTCATCATCAAGCGGCGGACGTCACAAGGCCGACGAAACGGACGGCTCAAGAGCAAGGGCTGGAACCAGCCGTTGAAGTTCCCGACCGAGCCATTCCATTGTGCCTTGCCCTTGGGGATGAAAACTGGTTCTATGCCCGGACGCAAGCACAAGCGGATGACGCGGCTGAAAAAGCGAACTGCTTAACCAAAGCCACAGAACTCACGGCCATTATCGAACTGTGCCTTCTCCGGCAGGCCCAGGTGCTGCCAAGCGTGCACCAGGAAACCCAGAACGCTGTCCATGCTGCGGCTGTCGACCAATTCCATATAGATGGACTGGTCAAAGACATCCTTGCAGACCAGAAAGTAGTCACGGGTTGAATCTCCCTTCAGATAGCGCGGTCCGACAACGTCGATCTGGTGCAAATGGTTGGAATCTCGCGCCTGAGGCCCTGGGTATTCGTTGCGCGTGATGCGCGGTGACAGTCGTAGCGGCGGACAGGACAACCCCGCGCGGGCGATGATGCGCCTGATCGCCCGTAGGCTTGGCAATGGCGAGTATCCCAGCGTTTCCAGTTCAGCGCGAATCTGGACCACGCCGATTTGACTGTAACGGGTTTGAGGAGCAACTCGCGCGGCTAGCCGACGCCGGATGCTGATCACCGCCCGCTCGACGTGAGGTGGCGTCCGATTCACTGCCTGGTGGTTGCCGCGAGTTAGGTCATAGAGCCCCTCCGGCCCCGATTCAAGGTAGCGTCGCCACCACTTGTGAAACCAGACTCTTGACCTTTTCAAGGTGCGGCAGATACTCTCGATGCTTTGTCCTGCCAGGCGTAGCCGAATGGCTGACTGGCGAACGGACAACTCGTCTTGTATAATACACCTCCCGTTAACCCTTGTCGCTGGCGGTTATCAGGAGCGAGTATAGCATCCGTCGTAATCGAGAGTATCCATGTGTAAACGTTATACTGGCACTACGTGAGGTACAAAGTGTCAATTACAAGCTGTCCGCATGTAATGTCTGAATGTAAACGATGCGCTGTCCTGTCGCCGGTATTCATTCTCCCTTAAGCCGGCGTCTATTCCTCGACGCGGATGGCCTCGACCGGGCATCCATCGGCTGCCGACCGGGCGCATTCTGCCAGTTCGTCGGGCACCTGCCCCACGCCGGGATCGCCGCCGATCCGGTACGCCTCGACGATCCGGCTCGCGTTGTTCGCGTCGTCCTCCTCAAAGACATCAGGGCAATCGGCGTAGCACACGCCGCAGTCGATGCATGCCTCTTGATCGATGATCACTTTCATCTGACGCGTCTCCTTTCAAAAGTCCAGGAAAGTCCTCGCCGGGCAGGGGCGCACGACGTCTGACCCCAACGCGAGTAGCAAAGAGTGAAATGCGACTTCGCCCGAACAGTGATTCAGGTACACCCGCTGCACAGATTCCATCCCCAGCAGCACCTCACGCACCTGCCGCAGATGATCCGCGTCAGCGTTGACAAGATGCATGCCACCGGCGATGGTCACGATCGGGCGCTCGAACGTGCGCTGCACGTGGGAGAGCGTGTTGAGCAGCCCGGCGTGGCAACAGCCGCACAGCAGGACCAACCCTGCAGCCCCTTCGACGACCAGCGCCATGTCGTCCTGGTACAGGTCGGGGACCCAGACTTCCCCTTCTCGTACCAGGTGGTGCGGGCTGTCTCCCACCGGCTCAGGGCGGGACGCGATCTCGCCGGTCGTCCAGACGCCGGGCAGGATCTGCTGTGGTTCGGCGCTCAGGCGCAGCGCCGTCTGCGTCTCTAACGCTTCCCGCGCCAGCGGCAGGCCGATGAACTCGGGCCGCTCCCCGCGCCGGGCGAATCGTTCCCGGAAGAGATCGGGGTGCGCGTAGAGTGGGAGACCGGGGTGGGTGCGCTTCAGCAGCGCCGGCAGGCCGCCGGTGTGGTCGTAGTGGGCGTGGCTGATCGCCAGCGCGTCTATGGTCGCCGGATCAACCCCCAACACGGCCAGGTTGTGCAGCAGCACCGTGCCGCTCTGCCCGGTGTCGAACAGCACGCGCCCGTCCCCGATCTCAACCAGGAATGCCAGCCCGTGCTCGCCCCACAGGCGCGAACTGGACTGAACGGCGTTATCTACGATGCAGGTGATCTTGAGCCTACCGCTCAGGGCTTCCACACCTCCCACACCTTGCCGACCAATGCCGGGCCAGGCTTCAGCGTGACCTCTCCAGGCTGCCAGCCTGAAGGCGTGACCTCGCCGGTCTCCCGAACGTGCTGGAAGGCCTTGATCTGGCGCATCAGTTCGTCGGGGTTGCGGCCCACCTCCGGCGTCAACACTTCCATCGCCCGGATGACAAAGTCGGGATCGATGATAAAGCGGCCACGAATATCCACCCCGGCAGCCTCGTCGTAGACACCATAGACCGTGCCGATCTTGCCCCCGCCATCTGAGACCATGGGGAACGGCACGCCTCCATCCAACATCTTGGACAGCTCCTGCTCCTGCCAGATCTTTTGCACGAAACGGCTATCGGTGCTCATCGCCAGCACCTCAACCCCCAACGACTTGAATTTGTCGTAACGGGCGGCGACCGCCGCCAGTTCCGTCGGTCAGACGAAGGTAAAGGCCCCTGGAAAGAAGCAGAGGACGATCCATTGGCCTTTGTAGTCTGACAGTTTGACAGGCTTGAACCCCACATCTCTGATGAAAGCGTTTGCCTCAAAATCAGGCGCCTCTTGACCGACGCGTGCGATCATCTTTTTCACCTCCCGTAGTGGTGTGGCCCCGGCCGCCGGTGGGGCCGCTTCAGGCTCGGGCGCAATTGGCCCGCGCGCGGGTTTGACACAGCCGTCCTTCATTTCCGCCATCATATTGACCTCCTTTGGTGGGCGACCACGAGGGTTGCTCTACTGATTCACGCTTCGCGGATCATCTGCGTTCCGCATTTCGGGCATTTCTTCTGGTAGCAAGGCACGCCTGCCTGATGCGGCTCGCGGTGCCCGCAGTTGGGATTGGGGCACACGCAAGTGCCGCCCGGACCGGCGGCCTGGGAGCCGCCCATGCGGCCCGGCCCGCGGCCTCCGCCACGGCCAGCACCGCTGCCGCCTCCACGACCTCGACCCATCTCACTCACCTCCTCTCATCCTGCCTATCCGCGCCGACACGTACCCTCCTCTGAACAGGGAGGCTCGGCGCATCGTTCTTCTCGCCCACAGCAGGTGTGTCCTACCTGCCGGGCCGTCTGCCCGCTCAACACGAACGGGGCAGAAAGCAACTTGTCCCACGACGCGCTGCCGCAGTGAGGGCACGCAACATCTGTACCCGCGCGCACCAGCACCTCGAACGTCGCGCCGCAATCCCGGCAGCGATACTCGTAGACCGGCATACGTCCTCCTCACTCCTCTGCGAACCGGATGGTCACCTCCGGCGCGCGCGCCAGCGTGTTGACCAGGGTGGCGTGCTTCGCCACGCCGAGCAGCCTCCGCTGCATCTCCTCAGGCGGCCGCGGCTCGATGCAAACCTGCACATTCACCGCGCCGAGGCGGCGAGGGCGCTGCAGCTCCTCACACGCGATCTCCACCCCCAACCGTTCGAAGGGAACGCCGTGTAGCCGACACGAATTGGTCACGAACTCGCAGATACAGGCGCCTATCGCCGCCGCGAATAACTGCGGCGCGCTCAACGCTGTACCCGTTCCACCGTCCTCCGGCGCAGCGTCCACGACGACGGTGTGATTCTCCACCGTCGCCAGGAAGCGCAGGCCGTCCATGTGCTGCACCACGAGCTTCATTCCGCCGCTCCTCCGAAAAGAACTTGCCCAGGCAGCTCACCCGCGCACGACCGAGATCAGCAGCCACGCCGCCAGTGCGGCGAACAACAGCGCCATCCCCAGCTTGATGGTAGCCCCCCTCCGCTCGAGAAAACGCGTCAACTGCTTCGAGGTGGTGCCATAGTAGGCCAGGATAAAGACCACCACCAGGGGCACGATGAACAGCAGGTTGTACAGGATGAGAAACAGCAGCGCGCGCACCCGCATCTCCGGCTGGCTCACCACGAACACGATGGTCGGCAGGTAGACCTGCCCTGTGCAGGCCAACTCCAGGAACGAGACGGCCACGCCGGTGAAGAAAGAGCCGACGACAAACGCCCGGGAGTGGCGGCCCTTGCGAATGACGGCGTTGATGCGCATGCGCAGGGCGTGAGGGAGATTCAGGGCCATATCGCCGATGCCGCTCCGGCGCGCCTTGAGAAAGTCGAGGAAACTGAGCACGGCCAGCACGGCGCAGAAGAGGCCGGTCAGCCCGTACACCCAGCGCCCTAGCGTCGTCAACAAGTCACCGAGCAGGTCGAGTACATGGTAGAAACCCAGGCCCACGGCCAGGTAGGCCATGAAGACGCCCACGGTGAAAGCCGTACCCGTCGCCAACACCTCGCGCCCCTGCCGCCCGCTCAGCGTCAGGTAGGAGACGAAGAAACACAGCGTGGCGAAGGCGCAAGGGTTGAGGCCGTCCACCAAGCCGGCGAAGGCGACGGTGAGAGCGCCGAAGGACTCGAAGCGCTCCACGATGCTGTGCTCCGCCTGTTCGGGACGAAAGTCGTCCCACACGCGCTCCGCACCGCCGGCCGCGTACTTCTCGGTCAGCGCCACCACCGCCTCAGACGTGATCTCTGGCCCGATCAGGTAATCGTCGCCGACGACGAGCGCCGGCGTCGCCAGGCGTTTCTCCTCCGGCACGCCCAGGCGCGCGCCCAACCACTCGGCCAGGGCTGCGTCGCTCTGCAGGTTGTACTCCTCGACCATCACCTGCGGGTATGCGCTTTCCACGTACCGGATGTCGTACTCGGCGCGGCTGCACTCCTGGCAGCCCACCTCGTAGAAGTAGGCCATCCAGACCGTCGCCGGCGCCGCGCAGATCTCATCTTCCGGCGCGCAGACCTCGTCCCCCTCGCTTCCCGGATTGAGGTCGATACCCGGCCCTGTAATGGTCAGCCCGGCATCGACTTCTGCCAGGCCCGGGATGTCCGGCCATGCAGCACCTCCTGAAGCCAGGTAGTCGCCGACCAGGCCAGGCAACCGCCGGCGGATGGCGTCCTCTCCGACGAGCGCTTCGCCGCCGACGACGGCCATGGGCAACCCCTGCTCCTCCGGCGGCACGTCGAACGCCTTTTCTGCATACACCAGTATCTCGTAGTTGGCCGCGTCGAGGCTGCCGGGGTTGTCCGGGTCGGAGATGTCCACCACCTTGACCTGCAGTTGATCACCGTATTCCTCCTGCAGCGGGGTCAAGACCTCGTCGAAAACAGCCCGGCAGTGGGGGCACTCGGCAGAGGTGAAGTAGACGATGTGCACCACGGCTCGCTCCTCGGCCTGCGCTGCGCCCGTCCCTGCAAGGAAGACGGCTCCCAGCAAAAGGATCACGATCGTCCGCAGGTATCTCCTCCACGTGGAATTTCTCATCGTTCCATCGTCCGGTGCAATGTGCCAGATCCGCCCGCTCTACTCGTCGCCATCACCCACGCCCTGGCCGGCAAGCGCTTTCTTCAAGGTGTTCACGACCAAGGTCGCACAGTGAACCTTCGTCGGGGGCAGGCCATCCAGAGCGGCGATCACATCCTCCGGCGTGATCCTGCCGGCCTCAGCGCACGACAGCCCGCGCACCATCTCGCAGAGCACGTTGGCGCAGGCGATCGCCGACTCGTGGCCATCGGTCATAAACGTCGCCCCGGCAATCCGCTCGCCATCCAGCCGCAGGCAGATCTCCATCGTGTCGCCACAGCAGCCGTGGATGATCCCACAGGCATCCGGCCCGTCCATCCGGGCCATGTGAGCAGGGTTCGACGATTCGGCGATGACCTTCGCCGAGTAGGCCGCCTGCCCGACTGTTTCTACGTGATCGTCTACCATGTCACCTCCCACAGCCCGTAAACCCTACAGGGGATGTTTTGGCTCCTCTCGCCGCTCACCTAGCAACTCGTTGATCGTGTCGACAAGCGCCTCCGGTTCGATGGGCTTGTCCAGGAACACGTCCACCGGCAGGTAGGTCTCGTCGGGCGCGAAGCGGTAGGGCACCTGGTGCTTGCCGTGCAGGCTGGTGAGAATCACGATCGGCAGGTCCTTCAGGCCGTGCTCCTCCCGGATCGCGCGGGCCGCCTCGAATCCCTCGTAGCCTGTTGGCATCATCACGTCCAGGACCACCAGGTCCGGTCGAACGCTCATGATCCTTTCGATGCCTTCCTCGGCCGTAGCTGCTTCCTCCACCTCGAAGCCGTGGGCTTCGAGCGGCATGCGGATGGCCAGGATGAAATCGGGATCGTCGTCGATGACCAGTATCTTTGCCATCGCTATGCTCCTTGCTTGTGCATCTGTTGGATCGCCATCTCGGCGGCGTTGACCATGTGGTAGGCGATGGGCGAGGCGGTCAGCGCGGGGTGCGTGCCGACCTGGAACGTGGCGATGTCCTCGGCCGTCATCCGGTTCTGAACGCAGGCAGAGATGGCGTTGATGATCTCGCCGGCGACTGCATCCCCCATCACCTGTCCGCCGAGGATGACGCCCGAATGCCGCTCAAACACCAGCTTGGCCCTGATGTTCGTTGCACCCGGCATGGCGCCGGGATGGCGGTTAGGGCCTTGGATAGTCGTGGCAACCACGTCGTACCCGCGCTCCCGCGCCATCGCCTCCGTCAGTCCAGCGGTGGCCAGCGCCACCTCTCCCACGGCCGTGGACCAGACGCCCACCGTGCCGACGTTCTCGCGCCGGATGCCGAACAGGTTCGCGCCGACGATGCGTGCCTCGAACGTGGCGATAGAGGCCAGCTTGAGCGGAGAGGGCCGCCCGCCGAAGAAAGATATCTTCTCGGCACAATCGCCGCAGGCGAAGATGGCTTCGTCCGACGTCTGCATCGTCCGGTCCACAGCAATGCCTCCGGTCAAGCCGATGCGCACCCCCGCTTTCTTCGCTAGGTCCACGTTGGCGGCGGCTCCGACACCCATGATCACTACGTCAGCCTCGACCGCGGTGCCGTCGGACAGCACGACCCGCTCGACTTTCCCGTCGCCGTCGATACGTTCCACCCTGGCCGAGGTGCGGATGTGGATGCCCCGCGACGCGACGACCTTTTCCATCTCGGCGCAGAACTCTTCGTCGTAAGCCAACGAGAGACAGTGCGGCGCGATCTCGATGACTGTGACGCGTTTGTCGCCGGCCTTGTTGATCTCGTCGGCGAACTCGACTCCGATGAACCCGCCGCCAATGACGACGACGTTTTGGGCCGCCCCGACCTTCTGCTGGAGATCGCCCATGTACTCGACGTCCTTGACGATCGCATAGACGCCCTCCAGGTCACAGCCGGGTATCGGCAGCATGACGGGGCGGGAACCCATGGCGAGCACGAGTCGCTCGTAGCCAACCTCGCCACCGGTCGTGCGCAACACCTTCTGCTCCTGGTCTACGTCCGTGGCCTCGGCCAGCAGCAGTTCGATGCCGTTCTTCTCCAACACGGCGTCGCCGATGAGGTCCTTCTGGGGGCTCCCCACGGTGCCAAAGATGTACGGGATACCACACGGTATCAGCACCTGCTTTTCCCTGCGTACGATGAGGACCTTGCGGTCCGGGTAGTGCCGCCGCGCCGTGATCGCGGCGGTCAGGCCGGCGGCGCTTCCGCCGACGACGACGATATCAACCTGTTTCATTCTATTGCTCCTTGATGTGTGATTTGATTTGGCGCCCATCGGGCGCTTGATTCCGAGTGCCCGTTGCTACCGGAAGCGGCCGTCTGCCTTCTGGGTTTGCGCCTGCCCCCTGGCCTGCGCCAGCCAGCCTGTGCGCTCCGCCGCGTGATGGTCGAACTCGGGCACGTAAGGCTTGATGTCGAGCAGCGGCGTCCCATCCACGATATCCACGTTCTCGATATTCAGAATGTTGCCCTCTACGCCGAGCAGTCTCACGATGGAGAGCCCAATGGGGTTGGGGCGCGTCGGCGCGCGGGTGGCGAAAACCCCGCGCGGGCGGGAATCCAGAAAGGGCGTTACGGTGAGCCTCGACTCCCGGACGAGGTGAAAGTGGTACAGCAGGACAACGTGGGAAAAGCCGTCCAGATCCTGCACTCCCTCGACCAGTTCGGGCAGGACCTCAACCGAGCCGCGAATCCCGGCGGCCGCCGCGGGCTGGATGGGCACTCCCTCCACGTCCCGAAAGGGGCTGTGAATGGTGCCGATGGGCCGATAGACGATGCGCATCAAGCCTCTAACCTGTCCAACCGCTCCATCACCTCGGCTACCTGTTTGCGCAATTCGCGGGCCGTCTCCTGTAGCGCCGCGATCTCCTCCTCGCGGGATGGAGCAGGAGCAGGTACAGGTCCACCCATACCGCGTCCCATACCCATCCCGGCATGGGCCGGTCGGCTGGCGCCGCCGGCGGCGGACAGCTCGCCGGCCTTGTACGCCTCCACCGCCTGGCGCACCGTCCCGCCGCCGAAGAGGTAGATGGGGACACCGGCGGGCTGCAAGACCTGGAAGGCGTTGGGACCCACATTGCCGGTCACCACCGCCTGCGCCCCGTGCTCGACGACGAACTGTGCCGCCTGGATACCGGCTCCGCCAGCGGCGTTTGCCGCCGGGTTTTCCACAGCCTCGAACTGCATCGTCTCGGTGTCGATAAAGAGATAGGTAGGGCAGCGCCCGAAGGCAGGATGGGCCTGTGCTTCGAGGACTTCGGCGAGCTCAGTCGAGCCGTCTGCTCCGCTGGATGTAACAACGATCTTCATCTGCGTTCCTCCATCGGCAAAGTTAGAATATCGGCGTGCTCGGCCGGGCAGATGCCCGCTCCGTGATCTTGGCGGCAATCGGCTCGAATACATCCACTGCATAATCCTCGATTTCGCCCGCGTCGCAGCGGCGGGCCAGTTCCGGATCCAGCAGCAGTTGCCCCAGCATAGGCACACCCAATTGCTGCGCCGTGCGGAACGCCTGGCTGGGGCCAAAGACCTCGATGCGCTCGCCGCACCCAGGACAGACGGCGTAAGCCATGTTCTCCACCAGCCCGACGATGGACACCTTCATCTGCCAGGCCATCCGCGCCGCCTTGCGCACCACCATCCCCGCCAGGTCTTGCGGCGAGGTCACCAGCACCACCCCGTTGAGCGGGATCGACTGCATCACCGTCAGGGAGGCATCCGAGGTGCCCGGCGGCAGATCGACCACCAGCACGTCCAAATCGCCCCACACCACATCCCCCCAGAACTGGCGGATCGCCCCGCCCACCAGTGGGCCGCGCCAGATGACAGCCTCGTCCTCGTTGGGCAGGAGCAAGTTGATGGACATGACCCGGATGCCGGTCTTTGTCTCGGCAGGCAGGATGCCCACCGGTCCCATCGGCGGCGTCTCGTGCAGGCCGAACATCCGGGGAATGCTGGGGCCGGTGATGTCGGCGTCGAGCACGCCTACGCGCTGCCCCTGCCGGCGCAACGCCACGGCCAGCAGCGCCGCCACCGACGACTTGCCCACGCCCCCCTTGCCGCTCATCACCGCCAGCACGCGCTTGATGGCGTTCAGGTGCTCCGCCACCCCAGGCTCGCGTCCCTGTTTCTCCTTCTTGGGCTCCTGCTTGGGCCAGACGCGCGCTTTCTCCTCTTGCGTCATCTCGCGCAAACCGATCCGCACGTCCCGCACCCCATCCAGCGCCAAGATCGCCTGCCGGGCGTCGTTCGTGATGCGATCCTTAAGTGGGCAGGCCAGTGTGGTCAGCGCCAGGGTAAAGCGCACGCGGGCATCCTCTATCTCCACGTCGTGCACCATGCCCAGCTCGACCAGGCTCTTGCCCAGTTCGGGATCCTGCACTCCGCGCAGGGCCTCCAAGACTTGCGCTCTCTCGATCATCCTTCCTCCTGCGGTTCTACTTCAGCGGCGTGTGGGTAGTGCTCCCCCTCGCACACCTCCATGTGAGCATGGTACCGGCTCACCAGGCGGTTGAGCATCTGCCGGGTTTCGTCGAGATCCTGAATCCATGCGGCCAGCACCTCGTCCCCCACATCGGTGATGCGATAGACCCGGCGGGGCGGCCCCAGGCTCTGCTCCTCGTCCCACGTCGAAGTGACCCAGCCTCTGTCCTCCATGTCCCGCAGCATCCTGTAGATCGCGCTGGGGTCCATCGCGCCCAGGCCGAACTCGCCTAACCCCTCCAAGAGAGTGTAGCCGTGAGCAGGCTCCTGGTGCAGGAGCAGGAGCAGCGCCGACTCCGCCATGCCGGCCGCCCTGCGGGCGTGCCTTCGTCCTCTTCTGCGATTGCCTCCAGGCATTGTTCTTCCTCCAGAAAGGCCCTCACACTCACGATGGCTCTTCGGTGCACGGCATGCCTCATTGCTTGTGACCCTGGCAATATCCACCTACCAACCTTCAACAGGGAGGCCATCTGCCGGGCGGTGACTAAAGAGACAGGCTGACGGCATCGATGTGGATTTCCTCCTCCGTGACGAAGGTGCAGGGGGGATGGGCACCCAGATCCATTCCGGGCTCGTACTTGAAGACCCCGGCGATCTCCCGGTTGAGCATGAGAATCAGCCGGGTGAGCGGCAGGTTCATAGAGCAGGCGTCCTGGCACTGGCCGCAGTTGACACAGGAATCCATCACGTGTGCCACCCGTACCATGGGCCACATGAGGTGGGGCGGGATCTCTCCGCCCTGCACGTAGCCCCTTTCTGCCTCCAGCCAGCACACCTGGCAGTAGCAGATGGGGCAGGCATCGCGGCAGCCGAAGCACTTGATGCACTGGCTGAACTGCCCGGTCCAATAGCGGAACCGCTGCTCCAAGCTCATCTCCTTGAACGGAGCGAAATCCCTTTCTTGCCAGCCCCGTGCCAGTTCGGCGGCCGCCTCGGCCTCAGCCTGTCTGCTCTCTACGGCAGCGTCATCAGGCTGCTCCACCAGGAGATGGTTGGCCTCGACGGCTCCATCCACGAGAGTAGCTCCCTTTTCTGAAAGGACCTCTATGAATGTGGCTTTCTTTCCGTCCTCTACTCCCCACTTTCCACAGGCGATGTCGGCCATGGTCGGGATACTCGTCTCGCAGCGCCGGCAGTTCTCCCGCCTGCCGGACCCCTTCTCCTCCAGTGCCGCCAGGTCTCTACTCACTTCGGTGCCATCCTCCAACCAGACCGTGAGCCTGCCGTCTGCGATGTCCTCTCGAACCACGTCGTCTGGATCAACCTCGAACTCCTCCTCGAACATCCTCCTGGCCGTCGCCGGCGATAGGGTGCCGGTGCAGTTCAGGCCGATGAGGAGCACATTGTCGATCGTGATCTGTTCCCGTTTGGCGAGTTCGATGATCGCCTTGGCATCGCACGGCTTGCAGACCACCGCGATTCTCAGGTTGGCTGCGCCATCCAGGTGTTCCTTCAGGCAGCGGGCCAGGTTGACCGGGGAGGCATGCAGCGCTCCCGCTGCGCCGACGACCTCGTGCGGATCGGTGATCAACGCAGGTATGCCATCATACCTGTTGCCGTCTCTGGCCCTCGTGGCCAGCACGGCATCCACCAACTCGCTTTCCAAGGCAAATCGCAGCAGGGAGGTGACCGCGCCACCGCACTCGGCTTTTTCCAGAATCTCTTCGTCTGTGGACCGGGCCAGGTACACGTCACCGTTCATCGCTACACCTCCATCCTGACTGCACATACCTTGTATTCCGGCATCTTGCAGGCCGGGTCGAGCGCGGGATTCGTCAACACGTTGGCGCAGGCCTCACCGAAATGGAACGGGAGGAAGAGCACGCCCGCGGGCACTTCGGCCGTCACTTTGGCCGCGACGTCGATGCTGCCTCGTCTGCTCCGGAGCGTGACCATATCTCCATTCTTTACCCCTTCGTCGGCGGCATTGGTGGGGTTGATCTGGACGAATCCGCGCGGAACCTCGTCATTCAGCTTGGGGGTCCTGCGTGTCATCGTCCCAGTGTGATAGTGGAAGATGCTGCGGCCAGTGGTCAGGACGTAGGGATACTCCTCGTCCGGCAACTCCGCCGGGGGCTTGTAGTCCACCACCTGAAAGTGCCCCAGGCCGTCCGGGGTGTTGAACTTCTGAACGAACATGGTGGGCGTACCCGGATGATCCTCCGTGGGACAGGGCCACTGAATCCCCCCGATGGCCTTGCTGAGCCTTTCGTAGCTGATCCCGGCATATGTGGGGACGCAACGCCTGATCTCCTCAAAGATCTCTCCCGGCGAAGAAAAATCGAACTTGTCCCTGTAACCCATCCTCTCCGCCAGTTGAACCACAACCCACCAATCCGGTTGCGCCTCGCCGGGAGGATCTATCACCTGATCGATCTTCTGCACCCGCCTGTCCACCCAGGTATGAGTCCCCTCCCGCTCCACCCAGGTGGCCGCGGGCAGCACCACGTCGGCCAACCGCGCCGTCTCGGTGGGGAATATGTCCTGAACTACTAGGAAGTCGAGAGCCTCCAGCGACCGGCGCACACTATTGGCGTCGGGGGCAGCCATCACGGGGTTCGTCCCCACCACGTAGAGGACCTTGACCTTTTGCAGCATCAGGGTGTAGGGGAGACCGGGCTGCGCGGGCAGGTTTTCTACCCCCCACGCCTCCTCAAAGGTCTTTACCACGTCCTCACTCACCCGCTTTAAGCCGGGATAGAAGACGTTGAGGCAGCCCATGTCGCCGGTACCCTCGCCGTTGATCTGCCCCCGCGTGGGACTGGGGCCGGTACCGGGGCGACCATAGTGGCCGGCCAGCAGCGCCAGGCTGGCCAGGGCCTTCACGTTATCTGCCCCGGTGACGTGCTGGTTCAATCCCTGGTCGAACAGAACGCACCCCGTCTCCGCCTCGGCGTAGGCCAGGGCGGCGTCCCTGATCGTTTCCAGCGGCACGCCGCTGATCGCCGCCATTTCCTCCAGGTCGAGGGAAGCCAAGTGCTGGCGGAGATCCTCGATCCCGGCAGTCCTCGCAGCGATGAATGCCTTGTCCTCCAGGCCCTCGTCGAGGATGATGCGCATCATGGCATTGAGCACGGCGGCGTCCGTACCGGGCTTCAACTGAAGGTGGATGTCCCCCAGGTAGCGGGCGGTGATCGTCTTGCGGGGGTCCATCACGATCACCCGGGCTCCTTTCTCCTTTGCCCGCAACACCCGCATGGTCATCAGGGGAAAGGTCTCTTTGAGATTGACCCCGGCCAGGAAGATGCAGTCGGCCAGTTCGAGGTCGAGCTGAGAGATCGGCATCACGCCGGAGCCCACCGTGGGGCCGAGGCCAGCCGCTGAGGGCGAGTGGCACAGCCGCCCACAGTACTCGACGTTGTTGGTCCCCATGACGACGCGGGCGAACTTTTGCAACACGTAGGCATCCTCGTTGGTGTTCTTTCCCGAGGCCAGCAGGCCGAACGTCTCCGGAGTCGCCTCTTTGAACCTGGCGGTGATGAGGTCGAGCGCTTCCTCCCAGGAGGCCTCTTGCAGCACGCCGTTTTTTCTCACCAGCGGGACCTTCAGCCTGTCCTCCGCGTAGAGGAACTGATAGGCGTTCTTCCCCTTGGGGCAGTTCTTGCCCTCGTTGACCGGGTGGGCCTTCCACGGCTCCTGGCCGACGATCCGGCCATCCTCCACCACCAGGTAAATGCCGCAGCCGCAACTGCAGTAGGGACATATCGCAGGCTTGTATTCAATCGCCATCTCGCACCTCCCTGAAAGGACCGGGGCCGAGCGCGCGTATCGCCTCGGTGAAATCTGCAATGACCTCGGCCATCTTCGGGGCCTCGGATCCGGAGACCCACGCCAGCCGGAGCCTGTCCCGGCCGATGCCCAGAGCATCGAGAAGGGGCTGCAAAGCCATCACCCGCCTGCGGGCGCTCAGGTTGCCTTTCTGGTAATGGCACTGTCCCGGATGGCATCCCGAAACCAGGACCCCGTCCGCCCCTGCGGAGAATGCCTTGAGGATGAAGCCTGCCTCCACCCGCCCCGTGCACATCACGCGGACGACGTCTACGTTGGGTGGCTGTCCCATGCGCGAGACGCCGGCCGTGTCCGCTGCCGCGTAGGAACACCAGTTGCATAGAAACCCGACGATACGAGGTTCGAAACGCTCTGCGCTCATATTGCTCCTCCTTGGCGATATGCTGGCTATTCGATGTAGGGCGACAATGCCTCTATCAGCGCCTCCCTGGGGCGGAAGCCAATGAGACGAGTTACCTCCGTCCCACCCCTGAACAGGATCAACGCCGGAATGCTCATGATGCCCAGGCGCTGCGGCGTGTTCGGATTGGCGTCCACATCCATCTTGACCACCTTGAGTCGCCCGGCGTACCCCTGGGCTACTTGCTCCACGATTGGCCCAACCATCACGCATGGCCCGCACCACGCGGCCCCAAAGTCCACCAGCGTCGGCCCGGCAGCCTGAAGCACCTCGCTTTCGAACGTGTCGTCCGTTACGCCGGGCACACCTGCCGTCTCGTTTTCCTGAGGCTGCATCTTCACACTCCTCCCAGAACCAGGCTCTTGGTGAAAAGTATAGCACCCTAGATGTGAATTGTCAATAGTAACTCGGCAAGTGTTACTTGTCTATTGACAGATTACATATAGCGTGCTATACTTGGGACGGCTTATAGGGGGTCAATGTGAGGACTTATTTGGATTGCTATCCGTGTTTCCTGCGCCAGGCGTTGGACGCGGCGCGGCGGGCCGGGGTCGGTGACACCCAGCAGCGAGCAGTGCTCGACCGCGTGCTGGAAGCGCTCCAGCAGGTCGAGCCGGCGGCTACCCCGCCGGAGATCGGCGACCGGGTGCACCGCATCGTGCGGCAGGTGGCCGGAAACGGCGACCCTTACCGGGAGGCCAAGGCGGCCAGCACCCGCCAGGCATTGGCCCTGTACCCCCGGTTGAAGGCGTTGGTGCGAGAGGCGGACGATCCGCTGGACGTGGCTGTGCGCTTGAGCATCGCCGGCAACATCATGGACGCGGCCCGCGGCCAGGAATGTGACCTGTGGAGCACGGTGGAGCGAGTGCTGGCGCAGCCCTTTGCAGCGGACGACGGGATGGCCTTCCGTGAGGCGCTCGCCGGGGCTGGCAAAGTGCTCTACCTGGCCGACAACGCCGGCGAGACCGTTTTCGACCGGGTACTGATCGAGGCGCTCGACGCGCCGGTGGTCTATGCGGTGAAGGGCGGGCCAACCCTGAACGATGCGACACGAGAGGACGCGCTGGCCGCCGGCGTGGATCGCGTGGCAGAGATCGTGAGCACCGGCTCGGATGCTCCGGGGACGATCCTCGACCGCTGTTCGGAAGAGTTTCGCAAGCTGTACGAGCGGGCCGAGCTCATCATCGCCAAGGGGCAGGCCAACTACGAGACGCTGAGTGAAGCGGGGTCGAAGGTGTTCTGTCTGCTACAGACCAAGTGCCCGGTCATCGCTCGCGACGTGGGCGTGCCGGTTGGGAGCATCGTGCTCAGACAAGGAGTAGACACAGGCGTGAAAGCTGAAGGTGAGTCAGAGTGAAGAAAATCGGCATCGTGATATGCAACCGCTACCATACCTGTGCAGGCGGAAAGTGCCTGCGTGCGCTGCGAGACCGGGAGGGGGCCTTTGCCCTGTACGAAGGCGAGGACGTCGAGCTGGTCGGCTACACCACCTGCGGCGGGTGTCCGGGTGGCAACGTGGAATATGCACCGGCAGAGATGAAGAAGAACGGAGCGGGGATTATCCATCTGGCGACGGGCCTGGTCGTCGGCTACCCACCCTGCCCGCGCCTGCAGGCTTTCTGTGACTTTATCCCGGCCAAGTACGGGCTGGAGGTAGTGATCGGCACCCACCCTATTCCACAGAATTACTACCTGACTCATCAGGCGCTGGGGACCTGGCAATCTACCAGGTGGCAAGAGCATATCCAGCACGTTCTGACAGACGAAGAGACGCGGCTGGCATACGATTGACTTTCGAAGGAGGTGAGTGACGTGCCAAGATTCGATGGAACAGGGCCGCAAGGCCAGGGTCCGATGACCGGTCGCGGCGAGGGATACTGCGCCGTGAGACTGCCCGACGAACCTGAACAACCGGCTTATGGTTACGCCGGGCTGCAGGGAACGCCGGTACAGACGGGATCTCCTGCCGTTCGGCCCACGTTTGGGGCCCGCCTCGCCCGCTGGCTGCGTCCAGCGGCGTGGTCGGGGCGTGCGTTCGGCCGCGGACGTGGCCGTGGCGCAGGCAGAGGACGAGGCCGGCGTTTTGGTCGGTGATATATCGCGTGCTCAAGTCGCGACAGAAGAGAGGTGAGTGAGATGCCAGGATTAGATGGAACCGGTCCGGCCGGAATGGGCCCAATGACCGGCGGAGCGCGGGGATGGTGCAATCCATACCGCGCTTCCTATCCCGGCCCGGTGAGACCGACCTACGGGGGCTATCCGCCTGCCTACGGCTTTGGCCGTCCGCGGTGGGGCCTGGGCCGGGGCTTCTGGGGGCGTGGCTTCCGGGGAGAACGTGGCCGGGGGCGTGGACGGTGGTAGGCAAGTCAACAGGTAGTGAATTACAGAAGGAGGTGAGGTGAGATGCCAGCAGGAGATGGAACTGGACCCAGGGGCATGGGACCGATGACCGGGCGTGGGGCCGGCTACTGCGCCGGCTATGGCGCGCCAGGCTACGCGAACCCCATCCCCGGTCGTGGCTTCGGCATGGGCCGGGGGCGTGGTGGGGGTGGCCGTGGTTGGCGGCACCAGTACTATGCCACCGGGCTGCCCGGCTGGGCGCGCTTCGGGTATGCGCCAGCCTGGGAAGCGCCGCTGCCTGCAGCGTACGGCCCGTATGCTGCGCCGCCAACGCGGGAGCAGGAGGCCGAGTTTCTCAAGGCGCAGGCTGACGCGCTGAAGCAACAACTGGACGCCATCAGCCAGCGTATCGTGGAGCTCGAACAGAAAGATTAACCGGCCTGTAGGCCAAACATATCGGGGCGGGTGACGCTGCTACGACACTTTGCCGCCCGCCCCGGGCCCCAAACCGGGTGAGGGGCCTGCTGGGCCCCTCACCCGGCGGACGAGTTCGATTATACCCTTCGACGGGAGGAATGCAAATGAAGATAGCAGTCACATCGAATGGCACAGACGGCTCGACTGAGCTCGCCGAAGTCCTCGACGCCCCGGCAAGCCCGGTCTTTGGGCGCTGTGCCGCCTACGTTTTTGTCGAGACAGATACGATGGCGTTCGAGGCTGTGGAGAATCCGGCGATCGGCGCTTCCAGCGGCGCGGGCATCCAGGCGGCCCAGCTCGTCATCGAGCGCGGGGCCAAGGCGGTGGTCACCGGCAACGTGGGCCCCAATGCCTTCAACGTCTTTCAGTCTGCCGGCGTCCCCATCTATCTCTTCGGCGGAGGGACGGTGCGCGAGGCGGTCGAGGCGTTCAAGGCGGGCAGACTTCAATCGATCGCCGACGCCAACGTCCAGGCCGGGAGGGGGATGGGCGGCGGCATGGGGCGCGGGATGGGCCGGGGCAGGGGAATGGGACGTGGCATGGGACGCGGGATGGGAATGGGCAGGGGAGCAGTTGCACCCCTAACGCAGGCATCATCACCACCTGCATCCGTCCCTGCCGTATCCCGCGAGGAAGACATCGCCGCTTTGCAAGAGACAGCCGGCGACCTGCAGAAGCAGTTGGCCGAGGTGATGGAGCGGCTCGACAATCTACAAAAGGAGGACTGAATTATGCGGCGCGTAACACGCGTAGCGATTTCGGCTGACGATAACAGGGGACTGGATAGCGTGGTCAGCCCGCACTTTGGACGCTGCCCTTACTACGTGCTCGTGGACCTCGATGACCGCGAGGTGCGGCAGGTCGGCGCAGTGGAGAACCCATATCACGGCCACCACCAGCCTGGGCAGGTGCCCGGCTTCATCGAGCACCAGGGCGCCGACGTGATGCTCGCCGGCGGAATGGGCCAGCGGGCAATTGCCCTGTTCCAGCAGTGCGGCATCGAACCGGTGACCGGGGCCGCAGGCTCCGTACGCCACGCGCTGGAGCAGTACCTGGGCGGCGCGCTGCAGGGAGCCGCGCCGTGTCGGGAGAGCGTAGCGCACGGTCACGAAGAGGCCTCCGGTGGGAGCGAATACGAGGAAGACGAGGCGGGCCGGCTGCGGGAGGAGATCGAGATGCTGCGGCAGCAGTTGGACGGGGCCATGGAGCGTCTGGACCGGTTGACGGCAAGCTGAGGTGCGGCGCTGGAGATCGTCACGGTCCCCGATCCCATCCTGTCGAGCAAAGCCCGTCCAGTCCCCAGGGTCAGCCAGCGCGTGCAGCGCTTGGCCTGCCGGATGCTGGAAACGATGTACGCCGCGTCCGGCGTAGGGCTGGCCGCACCGCAGGTTGGCGTTCGCAAGCGAGTGATCGTCGTGGACGTGGGGGAGAACCCCATCGCACTGGTGAACCCCACGATCGCGACTACTGAAGGGGAACAGGTGGGACTGGAAGGCTGCCTGAGCGTGCCCGACCTGGTGGGGGAGGTACGCCGGGCCGAGTGGGTGGTGGTGAACGGGTGCAACCTCCAAGGCCAACCGATCACCGTGGAGGGGGAGGGAGGGCCTGCTGGCCCGCGCATTGCAGCACGAGGTCGATCATCTGGACGGCGTCCTATTCGTCGCTCGCCTCACAGACCCCACGCGCCTGTGGAACGTGAGCGAGTTGAGTGCAGCGGCCGAGAAAGAGGCCGTCCACATCTGACGAGGGAGCAGCAATCAGACATGGCAACCGATTTCGACCGCTTTGTGGACGAGCTTCAGCAGCAGATCATCGAGCAGGCGCGGGCAGTCTACTCGGACAAGGTCGTCGAGGCGTTCTATCACCCCAGGAACCTGGGCCGCATGCCCGAGCCGGATGCCTGCGGAGTCGTGCACGGCTGGTGCGGCGACACGATGGAGATCTACCTGCGGCTGAACGGGGAGAGAATCGAGCAGGCCAGCTTCATGACCGACGGCTGCGGGCCGACGGTGGCCTGCGGGAGCAAATTGACCACGATGGTGTGCGGGATGTCGCTGGAGGAGGCGGGCGGGACCAGGCCGGAAGACCTGCTCGATGCCCTGGGCGGCCTGCCCGAGGAGAGCGTCCACTGCGCCGAGCTGGCGGTGAACACGCTGCTAGAGGCCATCGCAAGCCGGTCTCAAGTTGAAGGGCAATGATGGGTGCAACCGGCTACCTTGACCGCTTGCGCGAGTGCGTCGGGCACGATCTCCTGTTGAGCCCTGCCGCCGCGGCCTGCATCCGGGATGAGGCGGGACACATCCTGCTCCTGCGGCGCAGCGACGGAGAAGACCTGTGGGGCTTTCCCGGCGGCGCCGTCGAGCCGGGCGAACGGGCCGACGAGGCGGCCGTGCGCGAGGTGCGCGAGGAGATCGGGCTGAAAGTCGAGCCGGTGGCGCTGATCGGCGTCTATTCCGGCCCGGAGTACGCCTTTGCCTATCCCAACGGCGACCGGGTGCAGCCGGTCACGCTCTTTTTCGAGTGCCGGGTCTTGGAAGGCGATCTGCAGCCGGACATGCACGAGATCGTGGGCGCACGCTATTTTGGCCCTGGAGACGATCTGCCACCCATGCGTCCTTGCTGCGTCGCCAAGGCCCGAGACGCCTTTGCGTTCCAGGGCCGGGCCTTCTTCCGTTGAGGGGCAAGTATTATGCCAGTCTACGAGTATGGGTGTGAGGAATGTGGTGAAGGTTTCGAGCTGTTCGTGCGCTCACCCTCCCGGCAAACCGATCCCGTTTGTCCCAAGTGCGGGAGCCGCAGGGTAAAGAAGGCCGTTTCGCTGTTTGGGGTTGGCAGAGAGGCCGGCAGTCGCACGTCAGGGGCATCGTGCAGCCCTGGCTCTACCTGAACACTGAGCCGCTAGGAGGTCGTGCACCTCCAATAGGGAGAGAAGGGAGGAGAGAGAATTATGAATATGCGGACGATGTGGGTAGACGTCACCCGCTGCATAGGCTGCGGCGTATGTGTGGGAGCTTGCCCCGTCGAGGCCATCGCCCTGACGAATGACAAGGCCCACATTGACGAGGAGTTGTGTACCGGCTGTGGAGCCTGCGTGAGCGCCTGCCCGGAGAAAGCCATCCAGCCTGTGGTGCAGGGTGAACTGGTCCCCGCGCCGGCGCGGCCAGTTCCTACCGCTTACCGGCCCAGCCCGCTGGCAGAGACGGCAGGCGCGGCGGTCGTCGTCACCGGTGTGGGACTATTAGCAAAAGCTGCGGGGGCGTTGGCTCGGGCGGTGGGCCGCTGGCTGACGCGGCCATCCACAGGGATCAGGCCGCCTGCCGCGAATGGATCTCCTGCGCCTGCAGGAGGAGGCGGCACCGGACGCGGCCAGCGGGCACGGCACCGCCGGCGAGGCCGGTAAGCGTAGAGACGGACAAATCGGGATATGGAGCCAAAACCAGAATCTGGCGAGAAGATAAGGTCGCGTCTGCGGTGAACCTAGGAGAAAGACGATGAAAACAGATCGCGCCAATCAGAGCTTCGCGGAACAAGTCTTGGATGAGCCGGGCGGCGAGAGCTTGTATCGGTGTTATTCCTGTGGCACCTGCGCGTCCGCGTGCCTGGTTAGGAGGGTGAACTCCGACTTCAATCCCCGCCGGATTCTCAGGATGGTTATGCTGGACATGAGAGAGAAAGTGCTCTCCAGCCCGGTCGTTTGGCTGTGCTCGGCGTGCGATCTCTGCTATTCCCTGTGCCCCCAGGAGATCCACATCTCTGACTTGATGAAGGCCATCCGGAGCATCGCCATCCGCGAGGGATATGAGCCCCCAGGCCCCATCGCCCTCGTGGACGAGACGCTCTGCTCAGGTTGTGGACTGTGCGCTGCGGTCTGCCCTTATGAGGGCATCGAACTGGTGACCGGGCCTGTATCGGGAAACGGCCACGCGGTGGCCCGCGTAGACAAGTACCTATGCATGGGCTGTGGCGTCTGCACAGCCGCCTGTCCCTCCGAAGCCATTCGTATCGAGGGGTTCGGCCGCGAAAAGATCGCCATGCGCATGCAGACCGGTGGATGGTTCACGGACAGTGAGAGCGGACCCAAGATCGTGGTTTTCATCTGCAACTGGTGCCTGCGGGCAGAGGATGATTTGGCCCGTCTCGGTCAATTTCCCACCCACGTCCGCGTGGTTCATATTCCCTGTACAGGTCAACTCGACCCCTCGCTCGTCTTGACTGCCTTGACAGGGGGAGCAGACGGCGTGTTGGTGGTCGGTTGTCAGCCCGGGGAATGCCACTATCAGAAGGGTAATCTCCTGGCCCGGAGGAGGATAGCGGAACTGAAGCCCTTCCTCGATATCCTGGGAATCGGCAACGAACGGCTCGGGCTGGAATGGAGCCTTACATCTGAGAGAGGAAAGATCGTCAAGACCGTGGCAGAATTTACAGAGGCTGTCGAGCGGCTTGGTCCAAGTCCCTTCAACAAGCAGTCTATCGTGTTGCCCACTCCAGGGACCCGTACATCTCTCTCTGGCTAAGAAGATATCTGAGACAAAGGAGTAGCCCAAAATGATTAGGGTGTGACTAAAATTGGTTGATTTCAAGCCGTTCAACTTGCTCAAGCCAGTCTGTGTTCATCGGTGTGCCGTACAAACGTTGGTGGCGCTGAACGCGACGAAACTCGTGAAAGTCATCC
>Ga0315545_1001335_pt1 | contig 24151 bp, 21 predicted proteins | sample SalMarSW160210MG_FD_203096 | JGI IMG/M metagenome (GOLD analysis project Ga0315545, IMG submission 203096) | Salt marsh sediment microbial communities from the Plum Island Ecosystem LTER, Massachusetts, United States - Salt Marsh Sediment SW1602-10 ...
CGGAACTCGCTGATATACGGGGCCTGCCTTTCCCTCTACGAGCGCGATGAAGCCATCGACCAGATAACCGTAGCCCAGGAGCTGGACCGGCAGGGCAAGCTGGAGAGCTGCGGCGGCGCCGCCAACCTGAGCCATCTAATCGCCATCTGCCCCACCTCACTTGACATCGAGCACTACGCCCGGATTGTCTACCGCCTGTCGATAATGCGCCGCCTGATTGCCGCCGGCGGACAGATATCCAACATCGGCTACCGGGCCGACCCTGACGTTGACCAGAGCCTCAACGACGCCGAGGATGTCCTTTTCCGGCTGCGCCACGGTCAGAGCCGCCGTGACCTGACCCATATCCGACAGGTGCTCGACCAGTACTTTGAGACCACCGCCGAGGCCGAGGGCCAGCCCAGGGAACCAGTCCCCTACGTGCTTTCCGGTTTCGCCGGCCTGGACGAGTTCCTGGGCGGCTTTCAGCGCTCCGACCTGATTATCGTCGGCGGGCGGCCGAGCATGGGCAAGACCAGCCTGGCACTGAGCCTGGCCCGGAACGCCGCCGTGGAGCAGGGGGCCTGCGTGGCCCTCTTCAGCCTGGAGATGGCCCGGGAGCCGCTGGTGCTGCGCATGCTGGCCAGCGAAGCCGAGGTTGACTCACGGCAGGTCCGCCTGGGCCACCACACCGAAGAGCAGGAACAGCGGATTATGGACGCCACCGGCCGGCTTTCCGAAGCACCGATTTATATCGATGACACACCACAATTGCGGGTGGTGGAGATGAGAAGCAAGACCCGCCGCCTCTACTATGAGCGCGGCGTTGACCTGATTATCGTTGACTACCTTCAGCTGATGCAGGGGGACCGGAGGTCGGACAACCGGGTGCAGGAGGTCAGCGAAATCTCCCGCTCCCTCAAAGGGCTGGCCCGGGAGATTAACGCCCCGGTGCTGGCAGTATCGCAGCTGAGCCGCGCCCCGGAGGGAAGAGCCTCACACGAACCCCAGCTTTCCGACCTGCGCGAGAGCGGCAGCATCGAGCAGGACGCCGATGTCGTCGTCTTCGTCTACCGCGATGAATACTACTACCCCAGCAAAGATGACTGGGAAAGGGAGCACCCCGGCGAAAGCTACCCTCCACCGGCGGATATAATCATCGCCAAGCACCGCAACGGCCCCACCGGCACCGTAAAGCTGCTCTTCAAACCGAGGATGGCCAAGTTCGAGAACATTCCTAACCAGGAACCGAGCCTGCTATAAAGGCTTAATCTGGGTAAATTCATATGGAACAGTTTAAGGGTTTCCCGTCAAAAATGAAGTTCACCGCCGTGCCCGATTTCTTCCTGAACAAGCTGCTGCCCCAGATAAGCGATATCAACGAACTGAAGACCACCCTCCACGTCTTCCAGACGCTCTATCACAAGCGGGGCTACCCCCGCTTTACCAGCTTTAAGGAGCTGGCCGCTAGTAAGAGCCTGATGAGCGGCCTGGAAGGAAGCGGGCCGCCCGATAAGGCGCTGCGCCGCGCCCTAAAAATGGCGGCTGAACGGGGCACCATAGTTCACCTGGAGCTAGATAAAGACGGTGAGCCAGAGGATATCTATTTCCTCAACACCGAGTCGGACCGGCAGGCCGCGGCCAGGATTGAAAAGGGCGAACTGGAGCTAACCGGGCTTAAGGCCAGGGGGCCGGCCTATGTTGACGCCAGCGAGCCGCCCGATATCTTCAGCCTCTACGAGCAGAACATCGGCATGCTCACCCCTCTCATTGCCGACGAGCTGCGTGACGCTGAGCAGCTCTACCCCCAGAGCTGGATAGTGGACGCCATCAACGAGGCGGTGGCCCTCAACAAGCGGAGCTGGCGCTACATCGCCAGGATTCTGGAAAACTGGTCAGCCGAAGGCAGGAGTGATGGAACACATCGGGGAGATACTAAAAAGACAGGCCCGGACAGATACCTCAAACAAAAATATGGACACATGGTCCAGCGCTAAAAGTACCAAAGAGGCACCGCCGGAGCCAGCCTGCCCCGTCTGCAACGGGGCCGGCTTCGTCCACCCGCGCTCACCGTCAGGCAAGCCGGACTACAGCCGCACCGTGCCCTGCACCTGCACCCTGCAGAAAAGGGAGAAGGAGCAGCAGAGCCGCCTGCGGCAGTACAGCGGCCTGGAAGCCAAACTGCTCCAGAACATGACCTTCGAAAGCTTCGACTGGAAGCGGGTCAACCTGCCCCCGGAGCAGCGCGAGAATCTGAAGAAAGCTTTTGATAACGCCCTTGACTTTGCCAAAGCACCAGAGGGCTGGCTGGTCTTCCAGGGAATTAACGGCTGCGGTAAGACCCACCTGGCAGCGGCCATCGCCAACTACTGCCTCAAGGAGGGCCAGCCGGTCAAGTTCGTGGTGGTGCCCGACCTGCTCGACCACCTGCGCTCCACCTTCAGCCCGGAGAGCCCGGTGACCTACGACCAGCTCTTCGAGGAGGTCAAGAACGCCCCGCTGCTCATCCTGGACGACCTGGGTAAGCAGTCAACCACCCCCTGGGCCGAGGAGAAGCTCTACCAGATTATCAATCACCGCTACAACTACCGGCTGCCGACGGTGGTGACCACCAACTGCACCATTGATGAACTTGACAGCCCGATAAGCTCCAGGTTCGTTGACCCCAAGATAAGCGTCTTTTTTAATATCACCGCCCCGGACTACTGGTCGGGCCGACCGGCCCCGAAGAAGACGGCCCGGGGGCGGAAAGAGCGCCGGGGCTAGCCCTGATTTGCACACCCGTAGCCCTTTCCTGTAAAATAGGCTGGCTTTCGTGTTATGAGCGTGAATGCAGTAAACCTGCCGGTTCTGGTATTGAACCAAAGCTATGAGCCGCTTAACGTGTGCCGGGTGCGGCGGGCGGTAGTGCTGATACAGCACGGCAAGGCCGAGATGCTGGAGAACGGCGCGGGCTTTATCCACACCTCAAGCCGGGACTTCCCCCTGCCTTCGGTAATCCGCCTAGCCTACCTGATTAAACGCCCCCGACCGCAGCCGAAACTGACCCGCCTGGAGATTTTCCACCGCGACCACTACACCTGCCAGTACTGCGGCAAACAGACCAACCAGCTTACCCTGGACCACGTCATCCCCCGCTACCGGAGCGGCGAGCATGCCTGGGAGAACGTGGTCAGCGCCTGTGTCCAGTGTAACCGGCGCAAGGCGGGCAAGACCCCCCAGGAAGCTGGAATGAAATTAATCCACCAGCCGCGGCCGCCGCGGGGCGACGGCTACTTCTACATTCCTCACCACTACCGGAAGACCCAGAGCCAGTGGCAGAAATACCTGCCCCGGCAGAACTAGCCCTCTTTGGCAGGCTTTTCGATAGCGGTGATTTCAGCGAGGGGTATTTCCACGTTTCCCTGGCCCTCCGTCTCCACCAGCACCGTTTCCTTGAGCGGATTCCCCCCCACCACCCTGGCCGGCCCCATCGCCGTGGAGACCTGCTGGCCCACCTTGGGCATCTGCTTCTTCAGGTTCTGGTACTGCCCGCTTTCGTAGGCCAGACAGCACAACAGGCGCCCGCAGACGCCGGATATCTTCATCGGGTTGAGGGGCAGGTCCTGGTCCTTGGCCATCCTGATGGAAACGGGGGAGAACTCAGAGAGGAAATTGACGCAGCAGAGGGGCCGCCCGCAGCGCCCGAAGCCACCCACCACCTTGGCCTCATCCCTGGGACCCAGCTGGCGCAGCTCCACCCGCAGCTTGAAACGGCTGTTCAACTCCCGCACCAAATCGCGGAAGTCAACCCTCTCGGTAGCGCTGAAGAAAAAGGTGAGGCGGCTGCCATCCAGATTGTACTCCGCCGATAGCAGCTTCATCGGCAGCCTGAATTTGTCTATCAGCTTGGCGCACTCAGCCATAGCCTTGGCCTCCTTGGCCTCCAGCTCCTCAGCCTGCTCCAGGTCCTCCGCCTCCGCCTTGCGCACCACCGTCTTCAGCTCCTGGGGTACCTCATCCTCGGCCACCTGCGCAGGTGCAATAACCACCCTCCCCAGTTCCTGACCGCGGGTAGTCTTGACCACCACGTAGTCACCTACCTCAAGCTCAATACCGGCCGGGTCAAAGTAGTATATCTTGCCGGCTCTCTTAAAACGCACGCCAACAATTTCAGCCATAGTTTACCGCCGCCCTCCTTTCCGGCAGGCCTAGCATGAGCACCTCCAGCACCATCCGCGGATTAGCGTTCTGCCTGAGCTGTTCCCCGGCCGCCTGAATAGCGCCGACAAAAGCCCTCACCTCGGCCAGGCGGTAGCCCTGAGCCAGGCCGGCCAGCGTCTCCCTTCGGTCAATATTGGTTACATCATCAATGCAGCCGAGCTTGACCAGCAGCAGGTCCCGCCACAAGTCAAGCCACAGGTCGAGTATCTCCTGGACCAAGCTCCGGCTCTGGCTGAACCAGGCCACCAGCTGGTTTACATAGTCAAAGCGCTCTTCGTAGTCGGCGCTCATTATGTCAAGCAGTTTATCCAGCCTCTGGGCGCGCTGCTCAAGCAGATTATCGTCCCCAGCCGCCGCTATCGCCCAGCCCAGACAGCCGTGGCTGAGCCTGGCCAGTAGCTCCGCCTTCTTCGGCTCAACACCCCAGCCCTCGCTGAGGGCCACCCCCACCTGTGAGACCGGCAGCGGGCGCAGCTCCAGACGCTGGCAGCGGGAGACGACGGTGGCCGGCAGTGCCGACTCAGTGGCGGTAAGCAGAATGAAGAGCACCCCAGCTGAAGGCTCCTCCAGGGTCTTGAGCAGGCAGTTAGCTGCCTCGGTTGACATCAGCTCCGCCCCGTCAATAATATACACCCTGTATTTGCCCTCGAAAGGGTTCAGGCTGGAGGAATGCTGTAGCTCCCTGACCTGGTCAATGCCTATCTCAGTCCGCGGCTTATCACTGGAGTTAGCGCTGGAGTCCAGGCCGATAACCTGGACATCGGCGTGCTTGCCCGAAGCTATCTTCCGGCAGGCCTCGCACTGGCCGCAGGGGTGCTCATCCCCCAGACAGTTCACCGCCCGGGCCAGGTCAAGCGCCAGGGTCATCTTGCCCACGTGAGGCGGCCCGACTATAAGATAGGCGTGGGCCATCGTCCCCCGCTCCAGGCTGTGCCGGAGCAGGGCTACCGCCCTAGATTGACCTACTATCTGCCACACACCAAGCCTCCTAGACTACGTCGTGCCGGGTGAGGTCGTCAAAACTCTCCCGGCTCCGAATGAGCCGCGCCTTGCTCTCCCTGACCATAACCACCGCCGGCCTGAGCGAGGCATTATAGTTGCTCGCCAGCGGCAGGCAATAGGCACCGCATACCGGCACGGCGATAATATCGTCCGCCGCCGGCTTTGGTAACTCGATGTCCTTGATTAATATATCGCCCGATTCGCAGAACCTGCCGGCAATGGTGAACCTGCCGGCGGCCTTGGCTTTCATCCGGCTGGCGATGACCGCCTCCAACCTGGCCTGGTAGAGGGCGGGGCGGATGTTATCGCCCATACCGCCGTCCACCGAGACATAGCACCTGACGCCGGGTATATCCTTGACCACCCCCACCGTGTAGAGCGCCACCCCCGCCCGTGCCACCACCGAACGCCCCGGCTCGATGATAAGCCGCGGCCTGGCCAGCCCGAACTTCTGGCAGCCACTGGTAACGCTGGAGGTTATCGCCTGGGCATAGGCGGAGATGGGCGGGGCAGGCGAATCTAAAGTATACTGAACGGCGAAGCCGCCGCCGACGCTGAGCTCTTTGAGCTCAAAGCCGTGCTTAGATTTCATCTCGGCGGCAAAGCCGAGGACGATATCTATTGCCTGCTGGTAGGGCTCGAACTCGGCAATCTGGGAGCCGATATGAAAGTGCAGCCCCTTCAGATTAAGCTGAGGCATAGCCACAGCCGCCGTCAGCGCCTCCTCGGCGTAGGCCATGGGCACGCCGAACTTGCTATCTAGGTTGCCGGTGATGATATAGCGGTGGGTATGAGGGTCGACGCCGGGAGAAAGCCTCAAAAGTATAGCGGGTGTATAGCTCCCCTCTTTAGCTATCTCACCCAGCAGCTTAAGCTCGTGGAGATTATCAACCACGATGCACCCCACCCCCCACTCCAGGGCCAGCTTTAGTTCTTCGGCTGACTTGTTATTGCCGGGGAAATAGACCCTCTCCAGAGGGAAGCCGGCGGCACGGACGATGCTGATTTCGCCAGAGGAAACCACGTCCAGACCCAGCCCCTCCTCATTGAACAATTTAGCCATAGCCTCATTGATAAAGGCCTTGGCCGAATAGAGGACGGTGGTATCGGCGTAGCGCTGGCCGAACTCCCGCTTGAACTCGGCGCACCTATTTCTTAGGTCAAGCTCGTCAAAGAGATAGAGGGGCGTGCCGAACTGAGCGGCCAGCTCTACGGTATCGCAGCCGCCGATAACCAGATGGCCGCTATCATTAACCGCCGATTCCGGCGGGAAAAGTTTTATTCGGGACTCCATATATCTAAATGTTAACAGTGCCAGCTAGCTAAGTCAATTTATTTTTATATCACTATATCACCCTCACCCCCTTTATCCCCCTCTCCCTCAAGGGAGAGGGGGAGGAGTTTTTTAGGAAGAGGGGCAGTAGCCCCTCTTAAACACCCCGGGCAAGGCGAGGGATAGGAATACACCCCCCATAAAGAGGGAAAAAAGCGGGGCTTTTCTTTTCTCTCCCAACAAGGGGTGGGGAATAAGGAGAGTGTAAGAGGCGAAGCCTATGAGGGCGGGTGGGTATGGGAAGAAAAACTCAGGTTAAAGATGGGGAGGAGTATAACTGGCTAGTCTTCCCTTAATTTATAGCGCTGTATCTTGCCAGTGCTGGTCTTGGGCAGGTCTTTAACGAACTCTACCCACCGCGGGAATTTATAAGGAGCTATGCTCTTCTTAACAAAGAGCTGAATATCTTTGGCCAGCTTTTCCGACGGGCGGCGCCCTTTCTTGAGCCTTACGTAGGCCTTGGGCTTGACCAGGCCGTGCTCGTCTTTTTTAGCCACCACCGCCGCCTCCAGCACCGCCGGGTGGGAAACCAGGGAGTCTTCGACCTCGATAGGCGATACCCAGATTCCGCCAACTTTAAGCATGTCGTCGCTGCGGCCGCGGTAGTAGTAGTAACCCTCGGCATCACGGTAGTACCTGTCGCCGGTGTTAAACCACTCGCCCAGCATGGAGGCCTTGGTCTTCTCAGAATGGCGATAGTAATAGAGTGCGGTTGATTCTCCCTTTACCTGCAGGGTGCCTATCTCGCCGTCAGGCACCTCTTCACCGTCATCATCGATAATCCTGGCCTGATAGCCCGGCACCAGCTTGCCCGAACTGCCCGGCTTGATATCACCGGGGCGGTTGGAGATAAAGATGTGCAAAAGCTCGGTGGAGCCAATGCCGTCCAGAATCTCAAGACCGAACCTCTTTTTCCACTCGTAAAAGATTTCCTTGGGCAGGGCTTCGCCGGCCGAGGTGCAGATGCGCAGGGAGGACAAATCGTATTTTTTCTCGGCGCCCTCTACCTCAAGCATATTGGCGTAAAGCGTGGGCACACCGAAGAATACCGTCGGCTGATAGTGGTCAATAGTGGCGAATATGGTCTCGGGGCGGGGCCTATCGGGGAGCAGGACCACCGAGGCGCCAGTAGCCAGGGGATAGAAGAAGCTATTGCCCAAACCGTAGGCAAAGAAGAACTTTGATGCCGAAAAGAGCCTATCGGCCTGAGTAATGCCCAGTACCGCTATGGCGTAGTTATCAATACAGCTGAAGACGTCATGCTGAAGGTGGACCGCCGCCTTGGGAACGCCGGTGCTGCCCGAGGTATAGTTCCAGAAAGCGGCATCCTCGAAGGTGGTATAGGCCACTTCCAGCTTATCGGAACAGCGGTCAACCAGGTCGTGGAAAGCGATATGATATGCCCTCGTCTTCTTGCCCACGATGATAGTGTTTTCCAGATAGAGCAGTTTCTCCCTGAAGCCCTCAATTTCTTCAATAAAATCGGCATCAGCGATAAGAGTATGGGCACGGCTGTTATTGAGCAGGTAGCGGTAGTCGTGCCTGGTGTACATATAGTTGACCGGCGTCGGAATGGCGCCAATCTTTATGGCGCCAAAGAAGCTGGCCATAGCCTCCGGGGAATCGTACATCACCAGCATCACCCGCTCTTCCATATGCACGCCCAGGATTTTAAGGGCATTGCCCACCCTGTTAATCAGTCTCTGCATCTCACTGTAGGTATAGGTCTCATCCTTATAGTATACGGCTACCTTATCACCCAGCCCCTTTTCCACCATATCATCGATGAGCTTAGTGGTTATGTTGTAGTACTGGGGTATAGCGCTCTGGTATTTATACTTTATCTCCATCTTGACCACCTGAATTAGTTACATCTCTTCTAGTTTATAATAAATACTCCTTTTTTACAAAGCTATGGTTCTTCTTCCCACCCTGCCCACCCTCAAAGGCTTCGCCTTTAAAACACTGCTTCCCCACCCCCCAGTGGTTAGTATTTCCAATCCCTCATTTGGGGCAGGGAAAAGGTTGGGGCTTTTCATCTTCTCTCCCCCCACAGGGGGGGTGGGGCTAGAGAATCTTAAAAGGTGAAACCTTTTGGGCGGGTGGGTATGGGAAATAAAACACAAGTTTAAAAACGGGGAGGGGGCTTCTAAATTGACACCCCCTTAGCATAACATTAGAATATCACTTAACCCCAACTTAAAGAGGCGGAAATTGTACCATAAGACCACCCTGGATAACGGCCTGCGGGTCCTCACCGAGACCATGCCCCATACCCACTCGGTATCCATCTGCATCTTTATCGGCGTCGGCTCCAGGTACGAGGCCGACAGCCAGGCCGGCGTCTCCCACTTCATCGAGCACCTGCTCTTTAAGGGCACACCCAAGCGCGCCAGCGCCCGGGAAATCTCGGTGGCCATAGAGGGGGTGGGAGGCATCATCAACGCCGGCACCGACAAGGAGCTGACCGTTTACTGGTGCAAGACGGCCCAAACCCACTTCCCCCTGGCACTGGACGTGCTCGCCGACATATTGCTCAACTCCAGGTTTGACCCCGATGACATCGAGAGCGAGCGCCGGGTTATTATTGAAGAAATTCACCTGGAAAATGACTCCCCCTCCCAGCTGGTCAACATGCTCATCGATGAGCTGCTCTGGCCCGACCACCCCCTGGGACGGGATGTGGCCGGCGATAAGGACTCGGTGACCGGCATCAGCCGGGAGATGATGCTCGGCTACTTATCACAGCAGTACCTGCCGGCTAACACCGTGGTCAGCATCGCCGGGGGGCTGAAGCACGCTGAGATGGTAACCGCGGTAAACCAAGCGCTGGGCGGCTGGGCCGGCGGGGAGACTCACCCCGGCTACCAGGCCTATAAGGAAAGGCCCTTCCCCCGGCTTAAAATCGAGCGGAAGGATACCGAGCAGGCCCACCTCTGCCTGGGCTTGAGCGGGCTGTCCCTGCTCCACCCCAGGCGCTTTACCCTCGACATGCTTAATGTCATCCTGGGGGAGGGGATGAGCAGCCGCCTGTTTACCGAGATCCGCGACCGGCTGGGGCTGGCCTACAGCATCCATAGCTACGCCGACCACTTCCTGGATAGCGGCGCCGTCACCGTTTACGCCGGTGTGGAGCCCGGAAACCTCCAGGTGGCTATCGAGGCAATAGTGGAGCAGCTCGCCCGGCTCAAAGAGACCGTCCCCGAGGATGAACTGGCTAAAGCCAAGGAGCTGTCCAAGGGACGGCTGCTGCTGCGCATGGAGGACAGCCGCAGCGTGGCCGGGTGGATGGGGGGGCAGGAGATTCTCACCGGCAGGATTCTCAGTGTTGATGACGTTACCAAAATCGTTGACGCCATTACCGCCGATGAAATAAGGCAGCTGGCTCAAGAGCTGCTGGTAGCCAGCCAGCTGAGGCTGGCGGTGGTGGGGCCGGTGGCCGAGGACGAGCCTTTAGCCAACCTGCTTAAGCTATAAAAGATGGCCGCAGCCCGAAAGCCGCGGCCATCTCTAACCAGCAGGTGCTGACTAGTACATGCCTTCCATACCGCCCGGTGGCATGGCCGGCATCGCTTTCTCCTTCTCCGGTATGTCAGCCACCAGCGATTCGGTAATCAGGACCATAACGGCGATACTGGCGGCATTCTCCAGGGCCGACCTGACCACCTTGGTCGGGTCGATAATGCCCTTCTCCACCATATCGCCGAACTCATCGGCCTCGGCATCGTAGCCAACGCCGGCCTTGCTCTTCTTCACGGCATCAACTATCACCGAGCCGTCCTTGCCGGCGTTCTCGGCAATCCAGCGAATCGGCTCCTCCACCGCTTTGCGAATAATGTTAACCCCGGTAAGCTCGTCAGCGGTGGCGTCCACCTTCTTCAGAACCGAGGTAGCCCGCAACAGGGCCACCCCACCGCCGGGCAGAATGCCCTCTTCCACCGCCGCCCGGGTGGCGGAAAGGGCGTCCTCGACCCGGTGCTTCCTCTCTTTAAGCTCGACCTCGGTAGCGGCCCCGACCTTGATAACGCCGACACCGCCCACCAGCTTGGCCTGCCTCTCCTGGAGCTTCTCGCGGTCAAAATCGGAGGTGGTCTCCTCTATCTGGGCCTTAATCTGCTTGATTCTGGCCTTGATGGCCTCCTCCGCGCCCTTGCCCTCGACAATGGTGGTGTTGTCCTTATCGGCGGTTACCCGGCGGGCCCGGCCCAAATCCTCCACGGTGACCGAGTCCAGCTTGCGCCCCACCTCCTCCGAGATAACCTTGCCGCCGGTGAGAATAGCGATGTCCTCCAGCATAGCCTTGCGCCGGTCGCCGAAGCCGGGGGCCTTGACCGCCAATACATTTATGGTGCCCCGCAGCTTGTTGACCACCAGCGTGGCCAGAGCCTCGCCCTCTATGTCCTCGGCGATAATCAGCAGGTTCTTGGATACCTGAAGTATCTTCTCCAGGGCCGGCAGCAGGTCGGACATCGCCGAGATTTTCTTATCGGTGATGAGGATATAGGGGTCCTCTATCTCGGTAGACATCTTCTCGGCATTGGTGATAAAGTAGGCGCTCATGTAACCGCGGTCGAACTGCATGCCTTCCACGTAGTCCGTCTCATACTTTATCCCCTTTGACTCCTCAACGGTGATGACGCCGTCCTTGCCTACCTTTTCCATCACCTCGGCAATCAGGTCGCCGATTTCCTTGTCCTTGGCGGTGATGGTGCCCACCTGGGCAATCTGCTCCTTACCCTTGACCTCAACCGATGCCCTCTTCAGCTCGGCAACAATGGCTTTGGTCGCCTTCTCAATACCCTTTTTGAGGGATATAGGCTCAGCCCCGGCGGCCACATTCTTGAAGCCTTCAGTGATGATGGCATGAGCCAAAATCGTAGAGGTGGTGGTGCCATCGCCGCAGGCATCGTTGGTCTTGGTGGCCGCCTCCTTGACCAGCTGGACGCCCATGTTCTCAAAGGGGTCGGGAAGCTCAATATCCTTGGCAATGGTCACCCCGTCATCAATCACCGAAGGTGCCCCCCACTTCTTGTCCAGGGCCACGCAGTGCCCCTTGGGGCCTAAAGTTACCTTGACCGCATCGGCCAGGGTATCTATCCCCTTCTTTATGGCGTGCCTGACTTCTTCGTCAAATACAATCTGTTTGGCCATTTATTCCTCCTTATTTCCTGCTAGCTCTCTTGGCTAAAATATCGCCCTCGCGCAGTATCATCAGCTCCTCGCCATCAATCTTGACCTCGGTGCCGCCATACTTAACGTAGAGCACCTCATCACCCACCTTAACATCCATGGCTATCCGTTTGCCGTCATCGGCCAGGCGGCCGGGGCCAACCGCCAGGACCTTACCCTCCTGGGGCTTCTCCTTGGCAGTATCGGGGAGGAAAATGCCACTCTTGGTCACCTCCTCCTTCTCAATAGGCTTGACGACCACCCGGTCGCCCAACGGTTGCAACTTAACCGCCATTCTAGTCCTCCTTCCTCTTAATTCATTCCTACTCTCATTTTAGCACTCTCGGGGGGAGAGTGCTAACGCCTTATAATAACCTACCAGGGCCTTAACTATCAACCCGGTATATAGCCTATAAGGGCTATTAACAGCCATTTATACTAGTTTACAGGCATAAAATAGCCGTATTCTTGGCTAAACGCCCCTAAATTAAGCCAGTTTAAGGCTGGGAACCACGTCTAAGTCCAGGCCGTCAGTCCCACCCGCCCGCAGGCGGTAGTAGCCGCAGGCGGCCACCATGGCGGCGTTATCGGTGCACAGCACCGGCGGCGGGACCAGCACCGGGAGGGGGGAATGCTTTACCATCTGCTCCCGGAGCAGCCCGTTCGAGGCCACCCCGCCGGAAAGCAGCACCTTCTTTGCCCGCCGCCCCCTGGCGGCCGCCATCGTCTTGGTCACCAGAACGTCAATCACCGCCGCCTGAAAGCTGGCGGCACCGTCGGCCACCGACGGGACTTCACCCGCCTCCACCAGGCGCAGCAGCGCCGTCTTGACCCCGCTGAAGCTGAAGTCATCGCTCCCCTTAAGCCAGGCGCGGGGCAGCGGGATAGAGGCCGCACCCCCCCTGGCCGCCCGCTCGATAGCAGGACCGCCGGGGTAACCCAGACCCAGTATCCGAGCGGCCTTATCGAAGGCCTCACCGGCGGCATCGTCCCGGGTGCGCCCCAGCACGGCGTAATCACCGTGCCCACTCATCAGCACCAGGTCGCTGTGCCCGCCGGAGACAATAAGGCAGACCACCGGGAAATCAATGCTGCCATTCCCCAGCCAGTTAGCGTAGATATGGGCCTCCAGGTGGTTGACCCCGATAAGGGGCAAACCCTGAGATAGAGCCAGCGCTTTAGCCACGTTCACCCCCACCAGCAGCGAGCCGGCCAGCCCCGGCCCCACGGTAACGGCGATGCCGGAAAGCTCCTGCCAGCTTACCCCGGCTTCGGCCATGGCCATCTCGATAACCGGAATTATTGAGAGCAGGTGCTGGCGGGAGGCCACCTCGGGGACAACCCCGCCGTAGCGGGCGTGGATTTCCACCTGAGAGGCAATCTGGCTGGAGAGTATTCTGGTGCCGTCCTCGACCACCGCCGCCGCCGTCTCGTCACAGGAGGTCTCTATTCCCAGGATTTTCATACTCTGCAATTATAGCATAGATACCACTCGTAAGCAGAATTTTGAGATTGCTTTCTACCTCACCCCCTTTATCCCCCTCTCCTTCAAAGGAGAGGGGGAAGACTTTTTAAGAAGAGGGGCTAACGCCCCTCTTAAACACCCCACAATTGGGAGAAGAATTTCAGAGAGGTGAAACCTCTATAGGGCGGGAGGGTGGAAAGAAAAACATTATTTAAACGGGGGATTGTCCTTTGACACACCTACTAACCAATGATATTATGACGACAAAGGACTACTCAGGTCTATAGAAGTTGATAGCGGGGTGATGGTATATGTCCGGCCTTGACACACTGTACGTGGTGCTGCTTATCGTCTGCCTGCTCCTATCCGCCTTCTTCTCCAGCTCGGAGACCGCCTTTATCTCGCTGCAGAAGGTAAGAGTCCAGCACCTGATTGACAAAAAAGTCAGGGGCGCCCGGCTGGTATCCAGGATGATAGAGCAGCCGGAGAAGCTCCTCTCCACCATCCTGCTGGGCAATAACTTCGTCAACACCGCCGCCGCCGCCCTGGCCACCGCCCTGGCCATTAAATTCTGGCCGGGACAGGGCGTCCTCATCGCCACCATAGCGGTGACTGTCCTGCTGCTGGTATTCTCTGAGACCACCCCCAAGACCATAGCCACCCGCCACGCCGAGGGCCTGGCCCTCTTCTACGCCCAGCCAATAGAGGCACTCGCCTGGCTGCTCACCCCCTTTGTGGTGGTGCTGAGCTGGATTGCCTCCGGGTTCAGCCGGATGCTGGGCGGGGCGCCGGTACCCAGGTCCCTGGCCAGCGAGGAAGAAATCCGCACCATGATATCGATGGGGCATAAAGAGGGAACGGTGGAGGAGGAAGAGGCCGAGATGCTGCACAAGGTCTTCGACTTCGGCAACCGCCCGGTGAGGGAGGTCATGGTACCTCGCACCGAGGTGATATGGATAACCAGGGGCACCAAGCTGGCCAATTTCCTCAAGCTCTACGCCGAGAACCCGCTGTCCCGCTTTCCGGTGTACGAGGACAACATAGATAACGTGGTCGGCATCCTGGCGGTAAAGGACATAGTTATGGCCCAGGCCAGGGGGAACTTCAACGGCGAGGATACCATTGACGACCTCATCCGCCCGGCCTACTTTACCCCCGAGACCAAGCGGGTCAGCGAGCTCTTTGCCGAGATGAGGGACAGGAACTACCGTATGACGGTGGTCGTCGATGAGTTCGGCGGTACCGCCGGCATCGTTTCCTTAAGCGGCCTGATGGAGGAAATCGTCGGCCCGGTGGGCGACGAGCTGGCGGCCATAGAGAAGGACTACGAGACCATCAACGAATACACCTTCCAGGTTGACGGCGGCATGCGGGTTGAGGAAGCCAACGAGGAGATGAAACTGAACATCCCCGAAGGCGAAGACTACGAGACGGTAGCCGGCTTTGTCCTTGACCTCCTGGGGCACATACCCAAGCAGGGTGAACAGATTAAGTACCAGAACTACAAGATGGTTATCACCGAGATGCGGGGGATGAAGATAGAGAAGATACGCCTGATCAAGGAAAAGCATGCAGAGAATCCGGATTAGGTTCAGCCGGGGCGAAGAGCTGAAGTTTATCTCCCACCTGGATATAATGCGCCTGTGGCAGAGGGCACTGCACCGGGCCGGCATACCACTGGCCTACACCGAGGGCTTCAGCCCCCACCCCCGGATATCGCTGGCCGCCCCGCTGGCGGTGGGGGTGACCAGCCAGAGCGAGCTAGCCGATGTCTTCTGCAGCAAGTGGGTCTCCCCGCACTCCTTCACCACCGCCCTGAGCCGGCAGCTGCCGCCCGGCATAGAGATATCGCAGGTACACATGGTAGCCCCCACCCTTCCCTCGCTACAGTCGCAGGTGAGCCAGGCCGAGTATGAGGTCGAAATAGAAACGGATAAAGACCAGCCAGGGGTAAAGGCGGCGCTGGAGCACCTGCTATCACTGGAGCGGCTGCCCTGGCACCACCAGAGGGATACCGGCACCCGCAGCTACGACCTGAGGGCCTTAATTAGCGACCTCTGGCTTATTAACTGGCGCCAAGGTCACGGCACCATCGGCATGAGGCTGCGCTGCGACAGCGGCGGCTCGGGTAGACCGGAGCAGGTGGCGACCGCCCTGGGCTTTAACCACCCCACCTCAATACGCCGCACCAGGCTCATCCTGAAGACAAGCTAAGGGACTTAAGGCATGAAGGCAGCAGACCAGCCACCACTGGAACAGCGGGTCTCTGATTTTATCCGGCAGCACCGCCTGCTAACAGCCAGACAGAAGCTGGTGGTAGCGGTGTCGGGCGGGGCCGACTCGGTCTGCCTGTTACACATTTTGGTCAGACTTAAAGAAGAATTAAAGCTAAGGCTGCACATAGCCCACCTCGACCACCAGCTGCGGGGGGCTGAGTCTGGGGCCGACGCCGAATACGTTGCTGATTTGGCCCGCAAGCTGCGCATTCCGGCTACCATAGAGCAGCGGGAGGTAAAGGGCTACCAGAAAGAAAAGCGCCTCTCGCTGGAGGAGGCCGCCCGCGAGGTGAGGTACCGCTTCCTGGCCGAGGTGGCCGGGGCTGCCGGCGCTCGGCGGGTGGCGGTGGGGCACACCCGTGACGACCACATCGAGACCATACTGATGCACCTCATCCGTGGGGCGGGCACCAGGGGGATGCGGGGACTACAGCCAGCCACCGAGTGGCCGTCAAAAGACGGAAAGCTGATTGTTATCAGACCACTGCTTGAGGTAAGTCACCAGGAAACGGAGGGCTACTGCCGCCGGCACCGGCTCGACCCCAGGCTGGACGCCTCCAACCTCTCCCTTTCGCCGCTGAGAAACCGCATCCGCCGGCAGCTCTTGCCCCTCCTCCAGGGCTATAACCCGGCTATCGCCGAAGCCCTCTTGCGGACAGGACGCATCGCCGGCGACGATATTGATTTTCTGGATAGTGAGACCGCCCAGCTGTGGGGAAAAATCGCCCGGCAAGAAGGGGAAGCCATTACCCTGGACAGAAAGAGGTTCGACCGGCTGCCCCCAACGTTAAAGCGTTACCTGCTCCGAAGCGGAGCGGAGAGGCTTTTGGGCAGCGCCAAGGACATCGAGATGAGGCACATCGAGGAGATGATGGCGCTGCTGGGCAGTCCGGCGGGGAAGAGGCTCAGCCTGCCCGGTAATTTAAGCTTGGCCACCGGCTACGATAACTATATATTGACCACAGATTTGGCGGCCTTATCCCCCCTCCCCGAACTGGAAGGCGAGACCAAGCTCAATATCCCCGGCCAGACCAGAATTTCCGGCTGGCGGGTAGAGGCGGCCATCTTAAAACCAAAAGAGATAACGGAGAAAGACGACTTCACCGCCTATCTTGATTTGACAAAGACCGGCGACAGGCTGACGGTGCGGGCACGCAGGCGGGGTGACAAATTTCAGCCACTGGGCTTGGGCCTGCCCAAGAAGCTGGCTGAGTTTATGATAGACGCCAGGATTCCCCAAAACTGGCGCCAGCATGTACCCATCGTTTGCTCAGCCGGGCAAATCGTCTGGGTGGTCGGCTGGCGCATCGACGAGCGGGTGAAGGTAACCGAAAAAACCAGACAGGTCCTGCGCCTGGAATTCAAGCGAGGCTAGGTTTCAGACACGGCTGGCCCTGAAGGCTCCACCCAGCGGAGCCATAAAGCCCCGGCGGTTACCACCGCCGCTATCACCGCCACCTGGATTTCCAGGGCGGCGGCGGTAAAATAGCCGGTATACAAAAGGACCACGCTGTAGTTCAGGAAGGCGTGCAGGACGGCGGCTATCAGGTAGAACTGCCATCCCCAGCCCTTGGCCAGGCCCCAGCCGGCTATCGCCGAAAAAGCGATATGAGCGGCTATGGTAAAGAACCTCTCCCAGAACGGGGCCAGCGCCATCAGCCCGCCGCTCTGCACCGCATCCCAGCCCCAGCCCGCAAGAAAAACGCTGTTATGCGCCCATACCGCCTCAAGAAGGCCCAGGCCGAGCCCGGCGACAGCCCCGAGAGCCAGCCCGAACCTGGGGGCAATCTTTCTGCCCTTGCGCCACCAGACGACGACCACCGGCACCAGCTTTGACCCCTCCTGGACCAGACCGGTGAGGAGTATCCCCGGTATGGCCATGAGCAGGGCCAGGCTCTGGTAGGTATCCATGCCAAACCGGCCAACCAGAAAGCTGCCGGTCAGCTGCTGGAGGGGAATCTGAATAAAGGCAACCGCCGCCCAGGTCAGGAAGGCGCTGCCGGCCAGAACCGCCCAGGCCCAGGGTTTCCAGAGGATGGGCGTCCAGTAAGGGGTAAACCAGACGGCACCGAAGGCCAGGGCCAGACCGATGCTCAAAAGCACCTGGTGCCACAGGATGCCGGGGTAGACAAACCCGGAGAGGAAGAAGTTGACCATTAGCTCCAGCATGAGTCCCTCCTTTTCACATTATCCGCTTGAGCCTAGGGTTGGGGGTAATGCCCGGAATCCGGCCCCGCTTGGCTATCGGCCTGCCTTCTATCTGGTGCAGGTCGGCAGTGATATCCAGCGGCCTGGCCCCGGTGATATAGCTGCCGACACCAAAACCGTCAACCGGCGCCCCCGCCTCGACGAACTGCCTGATTCTCTCCACGCTTACGCCGCCGCTGACGAAAATCTTGACCTTCTTAAAACCGGCCATATCCAGCCGCGCCCTGACCTCCTTGACCAGGGCCGGGGTAACCCGCCCCCGCTCGGAAGGGGTATCCAGGCGCACGCTGTCCAGCTTGTCGCCCAGCGCTTGAGCCACCAGCAGCGACTCCTCGGCCTCGTCCTTGAAGGTATCCACCAGGGAAACACGGGGAATACCCTTCGGCATATGCTTATCAAAGGCCAGTGTAGCCTTGGCCGTGTCCCCGATGACCAGAATCAGGGCGTGGGGTATCGTCCCCGCCGGCTCGATGCCGGCCAGCCTGGCCCCGGCCACGCTGGAGCAGCCGGCGCAGCCGCCGACGATAGCCGAGTAGTCCATTATCCCGGCTATGGCCGGATAGACATGGCGGGCGCCGAAGCTGACCACGGGTATCCCCTGGGCGGCCTCGACACACTCACGGGCGGCGCTGGCCCAGGCGCTGCAGTGGGCCAGAATGCCGTCTATGGCCGTTTCGTAGAGGCCGTAGCTCTGGTAGGGGGCGGTGACGCGCAGCACCACCTCCTTCTCACTGATGCTATCGCCGTCGGCCAGCGCCCAGACCTCGCAGTTATCCTTGGGCAGGACCCGGGCCAGCAGAGCCTTAACCTCCTCCATGCCGCAGAGCACCCCCGCCCGGCTGGCGAAGAACTCCATGGTCGCCACCGGGTTAAGCCCCTCAGCGTGCAGCACCTCAAGGGTGCGGGAGAAATAGACATCAGCCGTCTCACCGGAAAGGACTTCCTCCGATGGCTCGAATTTAGCCTTCTTTACCCGGCTGGCCGCCAGGTTGGTCAGCCTGGCCCCCAGAACGCGCTCCATGTGCCCCAGGGCGAAGTGGTGGGCCGCCTCGTCGGAGGAGGCGACACAGTCAACCGGCACCTCCACCTTGTAGTCACGGTTCCTGGCGTCGGAGACGGTATGGCAGATGCAGATTTCGGTGCAGACCCCGCCGACAATCAGCTTATCCGGCTTCAGCTTTTTAAGCTTTTCCTCAAGGCCGGTATCAAAAAAGGCGCTGAAACGCCTCTTGGGTATCACCTCACCCCTGTATTTGGCCAGCTCCGGGATTACCTCAGCCTCGGCGGTGCCTTCAATGCAGTGGGGAGGGAACTGCTCGAACTCCTCGTCATCGGGGGCATGGTGGTCGCAGACGAAGAAAACCTTTGAGCCTTTGGCAATCTCCTGTTCCAGCAGGCGCTGGGTATTGGGGATGATGCGCCGGGCCCTGTCCCCGCAATAGAGGGGATGGCCCGCCTCCATAAAACCCCTGACCATATCTATCACCAAAACGACACTAGCCATCGCCTTCCTCCTGGCCGGTTACGGCTCCAGCATTTCCATATACTTTATATAGTCCCTGAGCAGGGACGAAACCTTCTCAATGTCTCTTTTATCCAGGGCGTCGAGCGCTTCCTGTAAAACCTGCACCTCAGAGTCAAGGCAGGTCCTGATTTCGCAGAAGGTGCCGCAGCAGGGCTGGATGCCGTCAGCGGCCCGCCAGAGCAGCGCCGACTTTATCTCCAGCATCTTCTCCAGCTCCGCCTTTGACTCGCTAAATTTAGCCGGGTCGGCCAGCTTCTCTATCAGCTTCTCCACCTGCTCTCTAGAGATTATTAATATCTCAGCCATCAGTCTAGTGCCTGAAGTGCCTCTCGCCGGTAAAGACCATGGCGATATTATGCGCATCAGCCGCCTTTACCGATTCTTCGTCCCTTATTGAGCCGCCGGGCTGGACGATAGCGGTCACCCCGGCCCCGGCCGCCGCCTCAACGACATCGGGGAAGGGGAACATGGCGTCCGAAGCCAGGACGCTGCCCTTGACCTTATCACCGGCCTTCTCAATGGCTATCCGGGCGCTGATGATTCGGCTGGGCTGTCCCGCCCCCATCCCCAGCAGCGTTTTATCTTTAGCCAGCACGATGGCGTTGGACTTGATGTGCTTGACCGCCCTCCAGGCGAAGAGCAGGTCCCTGGTCTCTTCCGGGGTGGGCTGGCGCCTGGTCGCCTTCTTCAGGTTGACCTTGGTTTCCGGCACTGAGTCAGAGTGCTGGACCAGGAAGCCGCCCTTCACCCGGCGGAAATCGAGGTAGCCCGCCGGCGCTTTACCGTAGTCCGGCGGCAGGGGGGTCAGCAGAATGCGCAGGTCTCTCTTGCGCTGTAATAGCTTTAGCGCCTCTTCTTCATACCCCGGGGCGATAACTATCTCGTAGAAGACCGGCTTCATCTCCTGGGCCATGGCCAGCGTCACCGGCCGGTTAGAGGCGACGATGCCGCCGAAGGCGGCCACCGGGTCGCCGCTGAAGGCGCGCCGGTAGGCCTCGGCGATATCGTCATAGCTGGCTAGCCCGCAGGGGTTGGTGTGCTTGATAACGGCCACCGTGGGCGCGGCGAAGTCGGTCACCGCCCCCCAGGCGGCGTCGGCATCTAAAATATTATTAAAGGAAAGCTCCTTGCCCCCCAACTGCTCCACCCAGGTGATGCCGGTGTCCACAGCCCCGCCAACCACCGCCTCGGCATAGAAGGCAGCGGGCTGGTGGGGGTTCTCGCCGTAGCGGAGCCCGTAGCGTTTCTTAAGGGCGATGGTCATATCCTCGGGGAAGCCCTCCATATCCTTCCTCAGGTACTGGGAGATGGCGGTGTCATACACCGCCACGTGCTGGAAAGCCTTCTGCGCCAGCCTCTTGCGCTCGGATAAGTCCAGGTCTCCCCCCTTGAGCTTTTCCAACACCAGGGGGTAGTCGGCGGGGTCAACCACCACGATGACGCTGGGGAAGTTCTTGGCCGCCGCCCGAATCATGGTCGGCCCGCCGATATCAATATTCTCCAGCGCCTCGTCAAGGGTAACCCCCTCTTTAGCTACCGTCTGGACGAATGGATAAAGGTTTACCGCCACCAGGTTGATTTCTTCTATTTTATGCTTTTTCAGCTCCTCCATGTGGGCGGCTATCTTGCGGTTGGCCAGGATGCCGCCGTGAACCATCGGGTGCAGCGTCTTCACCCGGCCGTCCAGAATCTCGGGGAAGCCGGTAATCTCGGAGACGCTCTTCACCGGCACTTTGGCTCCGGCCAGCGCCTTCTTGGTGCCGCCGGTGGAGAAAACCTCAAAGCCGAGCTGGCTTAAGCCTCTGGCAAAATCGGTTACCCCTGTTTTATCCGATACACTGATAATGGCTCGCATGAATATCTCCTTCTAGTTACTGCTCCGCAACAGCCTTACCGTCCCCAGCAAAAAGTTCATCTGGGGCACTTTTTGCATATAGCGTTTATAGTCATCGCCGAATTTCTCTATCAGGTATTTATCTTCTTCCCGACAGCCCAAATAGGTAACCACAGCACCTATCACGCCCAGCACACCGAAGAGCCAGTGCGGGTACCACAATAAGGTGGTCAGAAATATGGCTATAATCCCACCCGTGTACTGCGGGTGGCGGACAACGGCGTAAATACCGGTATCAACCAGGCGGGTGGTCTTCACGAACGATTTCCCTTTAGGAACACCACCCCGCAGCCGGAACATGACTATCGGTGCCATAACCATTATCATACCCCCAACCCAGACAACGCCGCCGATGATGACCAGCGGCAGGTATGATTCTACTTCGATAACGCCGGTCAGGACAAGGGGATTGGCCGGGAAGCAGGCGATACACAGGATAGTCAGCAGCGTTCTCCAGAGAACGTCCTTTTTAGTCCTTCTGGCGGTTGCCATATCCCTGTCCCCTTCCCTACTTGATAACCACCCTCGCCCCTTTCTGTTTTATAACCTCACCGATGACCTTGGCCTCGGGCAGTGCCCTGGTAATACTGGCAACGTTATCGGCTGAGCAGATTATAACCATGCCGATGCCCATATTAAAGACGCGGTACATCTCGTCACGGTCAACATTACCCTGCTTTTGGATAAGCTCAAAGATGGGTGGCACAACCCAGGCTTGACTATCAAATTTAGCCGCCAGGCCTTCGGGGAGGACACGGGGCACATTGCCGATAAGGCCACCGCCGGTGATATGGGCCAGTCCCTTTATCATTGGCAGCAAAGGTTTCAACTGGCGGTAGTAGCTGCGGTGGGGCTCCAGAAGCGCCTCGCCCAGGGTGCGGCCCAGCTCAGGATAGCGTTTATTCAGCGCCGATTTGGTCTCGCCGAAAATCTTTCTGACCAGTGAGTAGCCATTGGTGTGCAGCCCGCTTGAGGGCAGGCCGATGACGGCATCGCCGGCGGCTATCTTCTTACCCTGGATAATCGCGGATTTCTCCACCACCCCGACGATAAAGCCGACCAGGTCATAGTCCCCGCCGGAATATAAACCCGGCATCTCCGCCGTCTCACCGCCGATGAGGGCACAGCCGGCCTCGCGGCAGGCCGCCGCCAGTCCTTCAGCCATCTCACCCACCTGCTCCGGGTTAAGCCTGCCGGCGGCAATATAGTCCAGAAAGAAGAGAGGCTCGGCGCCGCAGCTGAGGATATCGTTAACGCAGTGATTGACGATGTCGATGCCGACGGTATCATGCTTACCCAGGGCCGAGGCCAGCTTGAGCTTGGTGCCCACCCCGTCAACGCTGGAAACCAGCACCGGCTCTTTATAGCCCTTGAACTCAAAGAGCCCGCCGAAAAAGCCCACGCCGGAGAGGACCTCAGGGCGGTGGGTGGAGCGAGCGTGCCGGGCAACCAGCTCTTTAGCCCTGGCGGCAACCTCGATATCTACCCCGCTGGCGGCATAGGTTTCCTTAATCGGCTTGCCCTCCTGATGGTGAAAATAATAACACTTAAGCTGACCTGGATGCAATCACAAGAACAATCAGAAGGGAGGTGCAGCTTAAGGCTATTTTATGCCAAAGCGGCTGTATTCCTCGGCGGGCTTGGATTCCAGCGCCAGCTTGTCCATCTCCAGCTGGACCGGAATGGGGTAATCGCCGGTGAAGCAGGCCAGACAGAAGACATCCCTGGGCAGGCCCACCGCCTTAATCAGCCCATCGATGCTCAGATAGCCCAGAGAATCGGCGCCGATAAAGTCCCTGACCTCGGGCACCGTCTTCTGGGCGGCAATCAGCTCCCAGCGGGTAGCCATGTCAACGCCGAAGAAGCAGGGGAAGCGGAGGGGCGGGGCACAGATGCGTACATGTACCTCCTTAGCCCCCGCCCTCCTCAGTAGCTCAACTATTTTGGGGGTGGTGGTGCCCCGGACGATACTATCGTCAACCACCACCAGGCGCTGGCCATCCAGCATCTGGGGGAGGGGGTTAAACTTCAGCTTAACGCCCAGGTCCCTGATGCGCTGGTCGGGCTCGATGAAGGTGCGGCCGACATAGCGGTTCTTGAGCAGGCCCTCACAGAGCGGTATCCCCGAATAGCGGGAATAGCCGATAGCGGCGGCGGTAGCCGAATCGGGCACACCCATAACCAGGTCGGCCTCCACCGGGTGCTCCTGGGCCAGGACCTCGCCCATCGCCTGCCGCGCCGGGTAGAGCAGGCGGCCGTTAATCACCGAATCGGGGCGGGCGAAGTAGATATACTCAAAGATACAGATAGCCTTTCTCTCTATCTCCTCCTGCTCACTCTTAACCCCGTTTTTGGAGATAGAGACTATCTCGCCGGGCTCAATCTCCCTGATGAAACTGGCACCGATATGGTCGAGGGCGCAGCTCTCCGAGGCGATAACCCAGCCGCCGTTAAGCTTGCCCAGGCAGAGCGGGCGGACACCTAAGGGGTCACGGACGCCGTAAAGGGTATCCTCGGTCAGCAGGGTCAGGGAGTAGGCCCCCTGGAGGCGGTGCATGGCGTAGCGTATCCTGTCCTCCCAGCGCTTCTCCGGCGAGGAGAGGATAAGGTTGGCGATAACCTCGGTATCGGTGGAGGTATTGAAGACATAGCCCTGGTCGGAGAGCTCCTGGTGCAGGTGCTCGGCGTTGACGATATTGCCGTTGTGGGCGATGGCAATAGAACTGGAGTCTTTGCCCACCAGAAGTGGCTGGGCGTTGGCCTTCCGGCTGGAGCCCCTAGTGGAATAGCGGTTGTGGCCGATAGCAAAATCACCGGTAAGCTTACTCAGGGAAGCTTCGTCAAACGCCTGGGAGACCAGTCCCATCCTGGCATCAACCTGGAGCCGCTTGCCGTCGCTGGTGGCGATACCAGCGCTCTCCTGGCCGCGGTGCTGGAGGGCGAATAAAGCAAAAAAGGTAAGCCGAGCTACATCTTCGCCGGGAGCATAAACACCAAAAACGCCGCAGCTTTCGTGCAACTCTGCCTGCCTCGTACTTTAATTATAACCTAATAGCTAGCCACAGGTCAATTTATTTTACGAGTAATGACCTATAGG
>Ga0315545_1001339_pt1 | contig 24092 bp, 17 predicted proteins | sample SalMarSW160210MG_FD_203096 | JGI IMG/M metagenome (GOLD analysis project Ga0315545, IMG submission 203096) | Salt marsh sediment microbial communities from the Plum Island Ecosystem LTER, Massachusetts, United States - Salt Marsh Sediment SW1602-10 ...
TTCGTAATATTATAGATAAATATGTCCATGGTTCCAATTCTGGTTAATTTAAACGCTTTATAAATTGCAGCCATTTCCGGATGGAGTTTGGATAAGTCTCCATATATTGGTGATAATGGTCTGCGGCCTGGGAGCTGATTTATTGTTATTTTAATTTATATTTTATATAATTTAACGAATATTTGTGTAAATATTTCTTTAAAATATTTTAAATTATAGGAAAAAAGTTATTCATAAGGATATTAAATTATGGTTAAAAGAAATGAAAGAAATATGAGAGATGAAATAAAGTTGAGCGACTTATTAAAAGTCTTAGTTAGAAAGAAATGGTGGTTTATAGGAACTTTCATAATCGTTCTCGCAGCCGGTCTTTTATTCACTTTTTTAAGAACCCCTCAGTATAATTTAACAAGTACCTTAATAATTTCTGATATTCAGCCAGATTATTATAATAACCTCATGCGATTGTTTCCGGAGAAGACAACGGAACTTATAGGTATGGATAATATCTCGGAATCCGAAGAATTCCTATCCGAAGACCTGCTAGAGGAAGTCGTTAATGATGTTGATTATGATATGGATATTGATGAGTTGAATGACACTATTTTTGTTTATACAAAACAGGGTGGGATTTTAAAGCTAACCACGGTTAATGATGATGAAAATATAACTTATGAAATAAATAAAGTGTTATTAGAGAAATATCTGGATAAAAGAGATTATGAAATTGAACTGGCTTATAATAATCTTCTGGATGAAATTGATTCTAAAATGTCTGATATCTTAAAGGAGATAGAGGAGTTGGCCGGTGAATCCGGTGACAACGGAACTCTGAGTGATAGGGAAATCGATTTAAAGTACGAGACATATTACGGCCTGGAAGAAAGTAAAAATGTACTCATTGAAAATAAAGATTATTTTACTGAAAGAATTATAGTATCAGAGGGCCCTAATGTTTTGAATGTATATGGTTATTTTAATTATAAAAGGGATGTAGTTTTTAGCTTTTTTCTGGCAGTCGCTTTGGGCGTAATAACGGCATTTGTTGCCAATTATTTTCAATCCCTGAAGAAATAGAGTAATTAGTGAATGAAAGTATGGCTGAATACTTTAAATGATAAAACTTTATTAAGTAAAGTACTATATTTTATTATTGCACTCCCCGGATTATTTTTACTAGCAAATGAGTACCCCATTTTTGCCATAGCATCAAACTTGATTGTACTTTTACTTGGTGTATTTTTTTTATTTTTTAAGGGTTCGATTACTTCCGATCACTGCCTGGCTTTGGGTATTTTATCGGTTATTTATATTTATCTTACTCTGAGTTATTTCATTTCGGACCAGACTTTTACCAATTTCTTTTCTTATGAATTTCTGAGATATGATGGAAGTTTTTATTTTAGCTATATATTGTTTTTTGCCCTTGCTGTACCTTATTTCAATTATAAAAAAGTAGCCAATATTTATTTCAAGTTTTTATTTTTTACTTTCTCTGCCTTTTCTTTAATTGCAATATACTTGTATTTGAGTAAAAATTTTTTTTTATTTTTCAAGCACCAGGGAACTGGTGACACATATACAGCATTGAATTATGCTCACAACGCCTCCGGCTCCGTGTATGCCGTTGTATGTATTTTCCTGATTGTATTTTTTCTGAAAGAGCAAAAAAAGAAGTTTAAGGTACTGTACTCCATAATTCTGGTTCTATGCCTGGTGGGTTTGTTTCTTACTAAAAGCAGAAGCAGTTATGTAAGTTTTGCCATTGGTACTTTAACCGTTTTATGGTTATACTTCAGATCAATTAAAAAATTTATTCTTTCTGTTCTTGCTGCAATTGTGGCGTCCTTACCGTTAATCTTTATTTCTGATGCCTATAAAAGAATATTCCAGATATTTGATTTTAAAGAAGCAAATATTTCCTGGAGGTTTGTTTTGTGGGAGAGGGCTCTATATATGTTTAAGCAAAGCCCAATCTTTGGTATAGGTTTCGGGAGGTTTAATGATTTAAGCTTTCCCGGTGAAGGTTTAGATAATTTTATTTCCGAAAGGCTGCATTTTTTTGCAGGCTACCCGGGAATAGTTTCTTTTTTTATGGATACCAAATATGATTTCAGCAATGCGCATGCCCATAATTCGTATCTGCAGTATCTGGCTGAAACAGGAATAATAGGATTGGGACTGTTGATTTTTTTCTGGATTTTTATATTTAGGAAAATGTTAAAAGCGTATAATACCGTTGGGGATGATTTTTCAAAAAAAATATTTTTATGCAGTCTTGGCAGCATAATTGCACTGTTTACCTTATCTCTATTTGAAAATTATTTTTCAGCTGCTACAGTAATGATGTGTATTTCAATGGTTACATCATTATCGCTTGGTATTTACTGGCAGGAAAAGAATAAAATTTCTGTATAATTTAGAGTTGCTGCCGGTTAAAGTTTTAAAAGAGGAAAAGTAATGGAAAAAATTTGTGTAATGGGTCTGGGATATATCGGTCTTCCTACCGCAAGTATGTTAGCCAATAACGGTTATGATGTTGTGGGAATTGACGTTAACGATAAAGTCATCGAGAAATTAAAAAACGGAAGCCCTCATATTGAGGAACCTGACCTGAAAGGTATTTTTATAAGCGCCATGGACAGCGGTAAATTAAAAGTAGCAAAGAAATTAGAAAAATCGGATGTTTTTATTATTTCGGTCCCTACTCCATTAAATAAAGAAAATGAAGCTGATTTAAGTTATGTGGAATCTGCTTCTATTGAAATTTCCAAATTTATTGAAAAAGGAAACCTGGTAATTTTAGAATCAACCTCTCCTCCCAATACCACTGAAAATTTAGTGGGGGGAATAATACTGGAGAACAGCGGACTGAGGCCGGGAAAAGATTATCTCCTTTCTTTTTGTCCTGAAAGAGTTCTGCCTGGAAAAATAATATATGAGCTGGTAAACAACAGTAGAATTATCGGCGGCATAAATAAAGAGTCTGCATCCAGGGCCGAGAAAATTTACAGTAGTTTTGTCAAGGGGAAAATTTATTTAACTGATTTGAAAACTGCAGAATTCGTAAAGCTGGCGGAAAATACCTACAGGGATGTCAATCTGGCATTTTCAAATGAATTGTCGTTGATATGTAGTGAGTATGATATCAATGTCCGGGACGTAATAAAGTTTGCCAATATGCACCCAAGGGTTGATATTTTGAATCCTGGTCCCGGAGTGGGAGGTCATTGTATCCCTATTGATCCCTGGTTTATCCTGCAAAATATAAAGATGAGGGACACACTGATTGAAAAATGCAGAAAAGTCAACAAAGAGATGCCGGTTATGGTGGCAAGAAAGATAATTGAATTAATTTGGGATAAATCCAACCCCAAGGTAACTATTTTTGGTGCAAGTTATAAGGAAAATATTAGCGATACCAGAGAAAGTCCTGCTCTGGCTATTATTGAAGAATTATTAAACAGAAAAATAGAGGTATCCGTATATGATCCCCTGGCAGAAAATTTCAAATATAAATTATCCGGTTTGGAAGATTCACTGGGTAAATCTGATATCCTGGTTTTACTGGTGGGGCACAATATATACAGAGATATTGATTTAAAGCGAGCTGCCAAGCTAATGAGGACTAAGATTATTTTTGATACCAGAAACTTTTTTAGAAGGGAAGAAATTATCGGATTAGGTTTTCAATATTTTAGCATTTAAGTGGAGTTTTATGTTTTCTTATTTTAATTTTTCAAATGAACGGTATTAATCGAAAAAATAAAATTAATGTTCTGCTCTGTATGGGTACAAGACCGGAAGGTATTAAACTTGCGCCGGTAGTTGAATTGTTTAAAAAACAGTCAAATACTTTTAATTTTAAAATATGTTCCACCGGCCAGCATAAGGAAATGCTGGATCAGGTTTTTAGTTTTTTTAATATCAATCCTGATTATGATTTAAATTTAATGACCGAAGATCAGCCGTTACTGTATCTTTCTTCAAGGATATTGGGCAGGATGAATGAAGTTCTGTATAGTGCCAGCCCAGATGTGATTCTTATTCAGGGTGACACCACTACTGCATTCCTTACCGCATTCTCTGCATTTTACAGAGGAATTAAAGTGGGACATGTTGAAGCGGGGCTTAGAACTTATGATAAATGTAATCCTTTTCCCGAGGAAGTAAATCGACAATTAATAAGCAGGGTAACAGATTTTCATTTTGCTCCTACCAGGAAAGCATTTGATAATTTATTAAGTGAAAATATAAACAGTCAGAATATAATTGTTACCGGTAATACCATTGTAGATGCTATATCATGGGGTATTAAAAAAATAAAAGGAAATAAAAAGAATATAGAAAACAAAGAGCCATTTAAAAGTCTGGATAAAAATCGAAAAATAATCCTGGTTACCATGCACCGGAGAGAATCTTTTGGCAGGGATATTGAGAATGTTTGCAATGCCTTAAAAATAATATCCGGCGGTTATAATAACATTCAAATCGTATATCCTGTTCATCTTAATCCAAATGTAAGGGAACCCGTATTTGAAATATTGGGGAAAGCAGATAATATTGTATTAATCGATCCTCTTGGCTATGAACCGTTCCTATGGCTAATGAACAGGTCATATTTTATTATTACTGATTCCGGAGGTATTCAGGAGGAAGCGCCGACTTTGAAAAAACCTGTACTGGTAATAAGAAAAAAGACGGAGAGAATGGAGTCACTGGATATGGGCATTTCCAGGCTGGTGGGCACTGAAACCGGGAATATAGTAGATAATGTATCTGAACTTTTAGATAATGAGAATAGTTATAAAAAAATGATTTCTAACAAAAATCCTTATGGTGACGGGCATGCCGCAGAAAAAATATTAGATTTTCTTTTTAAGAAATTGAGGTAGGTGATGTGGTGAAGCAAGTTTTTATTAAAAAAGGGGAAGCCGTACTGGGAGAAATACCCGCTCCTACCATAGCAGATAATGAGGTTCTGGTAAGAGTTTATTATTCCTGCATATCTGTGGGTACCGAGCTTGCCGGAATTAAAAGTTCGGGAAAGTCATTATACAGGAAAGCCATGGAAAAGCCGCAATATATTGCCAAAGTGATGGAAAATATAAAAAAGCATGGTCTGGCTGATACATTTTCCAGGGTAAAAAGTAAAATTGAGAGCAAGAATCCGGTAGGATATTCTGCCGCCGGTATGGTTGTGGATGTGGGAACAAATATAAGAAATATAAAAGCAGGTGACAAAGTGGCGTGTGCCGGTGCTGGAATAGCAAATCATGCGGAATTTATTGCTGTGCCCCAAAATCTTATAGTGAAAATTCCGGAGAATTTATCTGTTAAATCTGCCTCTACCATGACTCTGGGGAGTATTGCACTTCAGGGTGTCAGAAGATGCAGCCCCGCTCTTGGAGAAAATATAGTAGTGATAGGATTGGGAATACTGGGTCAATTAACCTTACAAATGCTAAAGATAAACGGCTGTTACGTGATGGGGATAGACTTGGAAAAGAATCGAATTGATAAGGCCGTTAAACTTGGTCTGGATATCGGCCTTAATCCGAATGAGATAAACATTGAAGAAGAAGTATTAAGAAATACCAATGGCCTTGGAGCAGATGCAGTAATAATAACCGCAGCTTCCAGGAGCAGTGGAGTGATTAACCAGGCCATGGAAATATGCCGTAAGAAGGGAAGAGTAATAGTGGTGGGGGATGTAAAACTGGATATTAAAAGGGAAGAATTTTACAAGAAAGAAATTGATCTTCTCATATCTACCTCATATGGTCCCGGCCGTTACGATGAAAATTATGAACAGAAGGGAGTTGATTATCCATACGCATATGTAAGATGGACCGAAAACAGGAATATGCAGGAGTATCTTAAATTATTGTCAGAAAATAAAATCAAAATAGACTCCTTAATTGAGCGGGTATACAAAATAGATGAAGTTTCCAGGGCCTATGAAGAGTTAAAATCCGGCCATAAGAAGCCTTTAATAGTTCTCCTGGAATATAATAAGGAATCAAAGCCGAAAGTAAAAGTAATAATAAGTAATTTCAAGGTTAAAAGTGATAGAATAAATGTCGGTGTGATTGGAGCAGGTAATTTTACCAGGAGTATGCATCTTCCCAATTTGCAGAAATTAAGTAAGATTTATAGGATTTTAGCAATCTGTGATAAGGATGGAAGTAATGCGGAGGATACCGCTGAACAGTATAGCGCTGATTATGCAACAACTGATTATAAACAATTGCTGAAAGATAAAAATATAAGTATGGTATTGATTACTACCAGGCATAATCTGCATGCCAGAATTGCTATTGATGCTGCCAGGTCGGGTAAGGCCATTTTTGTGGAGAAGCCAATGGCTTTAAATAAAAGAGAACTTGATGAGCTGGTAAATGTTTTGAAAAAGACAAAAGTTCCTTATATAGTGGGCTTTAATAGAAGGTTTTCACCTTTTGCAGCTAAAATAAAAGATATGGTTGAAAGAAGGATCAACCCTATGATAATAAGCTACAGAATGAATGCAGGATATATACCTAAAGAGCACTGGGTTCATTCTATGGAGGGGGGCGGCCGCAATATAGGGGAAGCCTGCCATATATACGACTTGTTTGGTTATTTGACGGAAAGCAAATTTCTGAACGTCGAAGCGTCCGGTATTAAGCCGGCCACTGAGCAGTTTGTTTCCAATGATAACTTTAGTGCATCTATAAGATTCGAGGATGGCTCCGTATGCAGCCTGATATATACTGCTCTGGGATCCAAAAGTGTGCCAAAAGAGAGAATGGAAATTTATGTGGATAATAAGATTATTTATTTAGATGACTATAAGGATTTAAAAAATTTTGGCTCTAAGGAAAAGGGACTTGAAACCAGGATTCAGATTAAAGGCCATTATGAAGAATTATCGAAGCTGGGTGAAAGTATTAAGAAAAACCAGCCTTTAATACCGTTATGGCAGTTGATTCAGGCAACTGAAATTAGTTTTGAGGTAGAGAATCAAATTATAGAGAAGTAGAGAACCGCATTGTAGAATAGTTCAGGAGAATTTTATGCCTATAAGGAAAATTGGAAGCCCCGATCCTAAATATCTGTCAGCAACCGATATTCTAATCAGTGACATGTCAAATATCACTTATGATTTCTTACTGTTTAACCGTCCCATTATTTTAATTGCAAACAAATGGCTCAGGAAAAATTTTCCGGACTTGGGCATAAAAACAACACTTGACGGCTTGGAAGAAGCCATTGAAAGATGTATGAAAAATCCTGGCGAATTCGAAAAGAATAGAAAATACTGGCTTGGAAAAACAATGTACAGGCCGGACGGGAAAAGCACCGATAGGGTTATAAATACGATAATTAAGAAGTCAGGCATTAAAAATCCTTTTTTTCTATTGATCCATGCTGATAACGAAGTATCAAAAGTTCATCTTGATCCCATATTCGAAGTTTTAAAAAAAAGAAATATGGATGTTAAGTTTATAGCCGGATTTACAAATAAGAATAAATACCTGCCTTTAAAGAACAGGCTTATTTGCGTGGCAACTCATAATCAGGTACTTTTTGATGTAGATTATGGGTATAAAGTTCACATAAATCATAATGTTAAAGGAGCGGGAACCACAGATATAGAAAAAGAGCTGGAGATTTTTAAAATGTGGAATCATTGTCCGAATACAAATCTGCATATTACGGAAGGTGAAATCAGCCATTGGAAAACCAGAAAATTTTTAGGACCTTATAGTGACAGGGCGGTTATGGCGGGGTACCCTAAAGCTGACGCCTTACTTAAATTAAACACTAGAGGTAATAAAAAGGCAGTGTGTAAACAGTTGAATTTTGATTCCGAGAAGCCGTTAATAACCTATGCCCCTACCGGAAAATACAGTTATCCTTTTAAACAGGGTGCTTCTTTGTCTAACCAGGTACTTGACAGATTGAAGAAAATTTCTATGGAGAATGATTATAATATTCTTATAAAATTAAGAGGCAATGTATCAGTTGCGAAAAAAATTATCGGTGGTTTCAAAAAAATAATATCGAATTGATTATTTTTAAGTGTGTGAATTGTCAATAATATTATTAAATGGGGAGCAGTAGAGCGTTTATTGGATTACCTCTGGTTTATGTGCTGGGGGTATTTTAATTAAAATTATGAAAAAAAGTACATCTTTATTTGAAAAGTTCAGGGAAACAGGAAAACACGGGATTATATACGGGATAGGCGCTGTCCTGCAGAAGACCATTACTTTTGTACTTCTTCCACTTTATACCACACGTTTGACTGCATCGGATTATGGTGTACTGGGACTGGTGAATATAACCGGAGCCCTTATGGAAACTATTTTTATAATTGGTATGAATTATGGATTGTTGAGATCCTATTATGATTATGAAGATGAAGAAAACAGGAGAGCGGTAATCTCAACTGCCTTCTATATAGTACTGTCAAGCAGTTTTTTATTACTGGTGCTTGGATTTATTTTCTCAAAAAATTTTTCAATTTTATTATTCCAAAGTCCGGAATACAGAATCTATTTTATGATTATTGTGATTACCACCGTTTTTAATATGTTGAATGTAATACCATTTGTTGTGTTCAGGGTTAAAAAAGAATCATTAAGATTCATTATTTTTCAAATTATATTTCTGCTGGTAGGTATTGGCGTAATAATTTATCTGGTAAATTATAGAAAATGGGGTCTATTAGGGGCTTTGACCGGTAACTTAACCATGTCGGCTTTGACCTGTTTAACACTTTATATTTATATAAGAAGAGAGATAATACTAAAATTTTTAAAGGTTGAGTTTAAGAAAATGCTGCTTCTTGGCATACCTTTGATACCTGCCAATATCAGTGTATTCGTTTTCGAGGCTATTGACAGATATTTTCTAAATTATTATTCAAACACTCATGAGGTTGGATTATATAATCTTGCATATAATTTTGGGAACATTATTACGGTTCTGGTTGCCACTCCCATTTCTTTAATCTGGCCTGCCATGTATTTATCGGTTAAGGATCATGATAATGCCAAGGAGTTTTACAGCAGGGCCCTGACTTATTCGTTATCCATTTCTTTATTTTTATTTTTAATTTTTTCTTTGCTTTCCAGAGAAGCCCTGCAGATATTTTCAAATGAAGAATTCTGGGAAGCTTATCTGGTTATACCTATAATCGTTCTGTCTTATTCTATATGGTCCCTCAGGAAAATTGTAAGTGTCGCTGTGGTAATTAAAAGAAGAACAAAAGGGATGGCGGTAATTAATTTTATAGGAGCGGCTCTTAACATAGGATTAAACTTTTTACTGATTCCTAAATATGGAATGATGGGAGCTGCTTGTGCCACTTTTATAACCTATGCAATAGTAATATCGTCGATGTTTTTCTATAATCAGAAATTAATGAGATTATATTATGAATGGAAGAGAATATTAAAGATATTAGCGGCTGCTGCGGTTATTTTTTTAATTGGTTACTTTGTCAGAATTGATATTTTAGTGTGGTCTATAATATTTAAAACTGCCATCATTCTTCTATTTCCATTACTATTGCTTGCAATAAAGTTTTTTACTGCAGGGGAAATTCAGGTAATGAAAAAATTTTTCAAAGGCACAACTTTTAAGATAAAGAAAAGATTTCACATGCATAATTAAATTATATTACGGATTGTCCAGATTGTTATAATGAGGAAGCTAAGAATATCTTATATAAGAACACAATTTTGGTTTGGCTCAAAGGCAGGAGGTTCGGTAGGCCATACACTGGGGGTTTTAAACGGCTTTAAAAATAATGGATTTAAGGTCATGGTACTAAGTAATGAAAGATTTCTGGGAGTAGAAGATTTTGAGTTTGAAATTATTAGACCTATAAAAATTAAACCAGGATGGCTGGGGGAGTTATTGTATAATTTCTATGCAGGCCCTGGCCTAAAAAAGGAGATTTTAAAATTTAAGCCCGATTTTATTTATCATAGATATACGGGATATACTTTTCTGGTGTCCAGAATCGCCCACCGCATGAATATTCCCCTCGTGCTGGAGTTTAACAGTTTTGACACCTGGAAATTAAGGCATTGGGAAAGCAGTAAAAATTTTTTAAAAAGAATCGTTCAAAAAGTTTTTTTATACAGAATAGTCCAGAAAATAGAGAATTTCAATCTGAGTAAATCTTGTTTAATAACAACTGTTTCCGGTCCGCTTAGAAGAGATTTGCTGGGAATTGGCATCCCTGAGGAGAAAATCCTGGTTAATTATAATGGTGTTGATGTGAATAAGTTTAATCCCAAAGTGGCGGAAAGCAAAAGATGCCAGGAAATAAAGAGAAAGTTAAGAATCGGTCAGGATAAAGTGGTAGTGGGATTTTCAGGTACTTTCGGGCCCTGGCATGGGGTAGTTCAGCTGACGGAAGCCATTGATAGTATTTTAAGGAACGGATTGTATACAAATATTCATTTTATTATAATCGGCGATGGCGGAAAGTTGAAGGCGGATATGGTAAAGAGACTTTCCGGCTATAATGAAGTTACTTTCACCGGTATAATACCTTATAACCGGATCCAGTACTACTTGGCAGTCTGTGACATCCTGGTTTCTCCTCATTGCCTGCAGTCGGATGGCAGGGAATTTTTTGGCTCTCCCACAAAGATTTTTGAGTATATGGCGATGGGTAAGGGTATTGTTGCCAGTAATCTGGGGCAGATTGGAAAAATACTGAAGGATAATGAAACAGCGATATTGGTAGAACCTGAGAATGTGGGGGAGCTGGTAAATGGAATATTGAGACTGGTAAGCAGTAAAGATTTAAGGTTAAAGCTGGGGAAGAAAGCAAATGATGTGGTATCAAAAAAATACACCTGGGATAAGAATATATCAAGATTGATGGAAAAGATAAAAACTACCCACTTATTAAATTAATTTAAAAAATTCTTATATGGGTTTATGGACTTTAAGAGAAAGCTTAAGCAATATCTAAAATTAATAAGGGACAACTCTGTTAATGTCTTAATAGTAAAAATTTTTAAAAAAATTTTTGGTTCTTTTACAGAAAATTTGAGGTATAAGAAAGCTATAGAACAAGGTACTGGTCTGGTAAATTCCGATTTTTTTAAAAAGTTAGGTCTGAAACTTACTGGTTCTCCGCAAGAAAAGGTGGCCCGGAATATCAGAGATAATGTTTTTTTGAGTTCAATCGTAAATAATAAGGATAAAGGGTTTATTATTTCTAACCTGTCATTGGACCAAAAGAAAGAGATAATAAATTCGGCAGAAGATATATGTAATCATGTTTTTGACCTTTTGGGCTCAAGTAGAATAAAGGTTTCGTACAGAATGAAGCCCAGGGGCCTAGAAGGTTATTTGTACAATAGCGGTGTAAATGATTATTGGCTGAAAAAGATTAAAGGTCAAATCAATGATAAAGCGGTTAATCTTCTGCATTTAAAGGAAAAAGAAAATTTTTATGGAAAAAATAAAATTAATTATGATCCCATTGACTGGCATATTGATTTCAAGTCCGGTTATAGATGGAAAAAAGATATTTGGTATAAAAAAATAGAATATGGAAATGTAAATGGTGCGGATGTAAAAGTTCCTTGGGAGCTTTCAAGGCTCCAGCATTTGATTATTTTAGGGCAGGCGTATTTACTAACCGGAGATGAAAAGTATTGCATGGAATATGTATACCAAGTTGTTGATTGGATTGAAAATAACTCTCCCCAGTTTGGCGTTAACTGGAAATGTACCATGGACGTGGCCATAAGAGCTGCGAATTTGATTTTTAGTTTGGCTTTTTTCAAGGATTCAGGGTTCATAACTGATGAGTTTTTATTTTATATTGCCGGGACTATTTATATTCACGGGGAACATATAATCAATAATCTGGAGTTTGGTTCCCTGACTTCTAATCATTATCTTTCCGATATTTCCGGTCTTATTTTTATAGCCGGGCTGTTCAGTGATTTTAGAATAGGCCAAAGATGGAAAAAATTCGCTTCAAGTGAATTAATAAATGAGATGAAAAAGCAGGTTTATGAAGATGGAACGGATTTTGAAAGCTCTACCTGCTATCACAGGTTGGTCCTTGAGCTTTTTCTTTTTCCGGCTATTTATATATCGAAGTTATCGGATAAATTTAATGGGAGCAACTATTATGAAACTTGCAGGGTTATTTTTGGAGAAAAGTTCGTAAGTAAATTATACAGAATGTTTGATTTTATTTTACATAGTTTGAAACCAAACGGGTTTATAACTCAAATCGGGGATAATGATAATGGTAGATTACTTGTTTTTAACAAGAGGGAAGTTCTGGATATGTCGTATCTATTGGCTTTAGGGGCAATATTTTTCCGTGAATCAAGGTTCAGGATTAAAGAATTTAATTTTCCGCCGGAAGTATTCTGGATTTATGGTTATAAGGGCCGTAGTGATTATAAAAGATTAAAGGAGAATTCAATAAGGAATTTAAACAGCAGGGCATTCCATAATAGCGGATGGTATATTATGCGGAAAGATAATAATTTTTTAATGGCTTCTTGCGGACCGAATGGTCAGAACGGAAACGGAGGACATGCTCATAATGATAAACTGAGTTTTGAACTGCATTCAAGTGGCGAGGATATAATAATTGATCCGGGTACATATATATATACATCCTTACCGGAATGGAGAAACTTATTTCGTTCTACGGCCAGCCATAATACGGTACTCATTGATAATCAGGAGCAGAATAGATTTGAGAAACAAAATTTGTTTACCCTGAAGGACGATGCCAGAGTTGTGGTAAGAAATTGGAAGACAACTGAAGGTTATGATTACTTGGAAGCGGAACATTATGGATATGATAGGTTAGAAAATCCTGCAAAACATAAAAGGCGGATTATTTTTGATAAGAAAGAGCTACTCTGGATCATTAAGGATGAATTAAACGGCAGCGGTAAGCATGCTTTTGATGTGAGTTTCCATCTCAATCCGGGGCTGACAGGGGAAATCGATAGAAGTTCCCTGGTCACCGGTGTTATAAAAAGAGGAAAGATCATTTTATGGATTATACCTTTTGAAAAGGATGATCTAAGTGTCACAATAGAGAAGGATTGGTTTTCAAAAGGTTATGGTTCAAGAATTCAATCAAGTGTATTAAGATATTCAAAAAATGTTAAAGTCCCGGCAGAATTTTTATTTATACTCTCGGCTAAAAAGAATAATTATTCCATAGCGTATATTACGAGAATGATGGAAATTATTTCGGATTCTTATAAGAGAATATAATTAAAGAGGAATTTAATCTAATAAATTGTTTCAATGAAATGAATAAATTTAAAGGAAAAAATATATGGATTGCATTAGTGGATGATTGGGAACTGAGAGGCGATGGTTCAGGGTGTGTGAATGATTTACAGTACAACAATGCTTTAAAATTAATGGAGTTATATAACAGGTTGAAAATCAAGGCAACTTTTAATATAGAGGTGATGCAGCAGCTGGCCTTTGAGAAATATGCAGATGATTATAAGGAAATAAAAGAGCAATGCGATTGCTGGATAAAAACAATTCAGATTATGGGAAAAAAGGGTTTTGATATACAATTGCATGTTCATCCCCAGTGGCATAATGCTTTTTATAACGGAAAGTCATGGCAGCTGGATAAAAAATGGAACATAACAAGTTATCCCGTAGAACTTATTGAAAAGTTTATAAGTGATTCAATAAAATACTTAAATTCTAAATTTAAATTTGCTCGAATTGTATCTTTCCGCGGGTGCGAGTGGGGTGTTTGCTGCCCCAGTAATCCCTTATTTGATATTCTGGAAAAAAATGGAATAAAAGTAGATATATCTGTGGTAAATGGACTTCATTTCGACAATGAACATATAAAGCTGGATTATACCAATCTGGACTCTCCTTATCTGCCCTATTATCCAGATTATGATGATGCCAGGAAAATTTCAAAAAGAAAAACCGGTATCATAGAGATACCGACTCAAAGTTATATAAAAGATTGGAAATTTATTTTTAAAAAAACTTTATGGAAATTGCTACCAAACCGTATTTCATCTGAAGTAAATAATACTAAAAGAAGGCCTAATGTGAATGCCCATCATTCTAAAGGGCCGGGCAGCAGAAAGTTTTTTGGGGCAATGAATAGCACCCGGCATATTATTATGGATATTAGCAATCTGGATATTTATTCTATGATAATTGGATTTGATATTGTAATTAAGAGGGCCCTTAAAGTTAAAAATGCCGGAATTGTTCCACTGGTATTTGTAAGTCATACCAAAGACTTAAATTATGATAAATTATGGGCTATTGAGAAATCAATAAAGTTTATTAAGAAGAAATTTATAAATAACATAAAGTTTGTAACAATGAAAGAGATAATTGAGAATATTGATCTGGTAAAACCGGTAAATGTCAAACCATAATAAAAAAGTTATGAAATTTTATTACTGTGCATTTGAGAGTGTTTTTAGCCCGGTGTTTGATTCACAAATACTTACCTTTTTAAAAAAAGTAAATAATGAGTTAAAAGGTAGCAATGAATCTGTTAATTTGATTTTATTCAGTTCACTGAGGGATTTCTTAAAAGCAGGATACTGGGTTAAAAGAAAGCTGATCAGGGATTTTTTAAATAAGAAAGTTCTTTTTTCCTTTAAGTTTCCCTATCTGTATAAGTTTCCCATAACTTTCAGGTTTACACTTTTTTTAAATTCATTAATGTGTCTTTTTGTATTTATATTTGTGGCCAGGTTAAAGAAATCTAAAGGAGTGGTGTTTCACTGCAGGACCGATATAGGAAGCTATATCTTACTTACTGTAAAAAAAATCTTTTATAAAAATATTAAAATAATATGTGACTGCAGGGGGGTATATTCAAAGGAAGTGTCATATAAATCAGGAAGAATGGATAGAAATTATTTCTTCAGGCATATTGAGAGAATTGAGAGCTATGCACAGGTTAATTCTGATTATTTATTTTGTGTTTCCCGGACATTTAAAGAGCATATACTTAAAAATAACTACAATAAAATTAAGAAAATAAAGGTAATTCCCTGCTGCATTGATTCGGAAAAATTTAAATATGACCCTGTTATCAGGAAAAAGATCAGGAAAGAAATGAATATCGACGGGAAATTTGTGGTAGTATATTCCGGTTCACTTAATGAATGGCAGCTTCCGTTAAGGATGCTGGAGATTTTTAAAATAATTAAGAGCGTTATAACCGGCAGTATATTTGTGATGTTCACCAAGGATTTAAAATATGCACGGGAAATATTTCTCAATTCAGGTATTAAAGAAGATTCTTATATCTTAATAAGCAGACCTTACCATTTAATCAACAGTTATCTGCAGGTCGGTGATTTAAGCTTGTTAATGAGAGAAGATAATATCGTAAATAGGGTTGCCTTTCCAGTTAAGTTTCCGGAATACGTAAGATGCGGTGTACCTGTATTGAGCAGCATAACATCCGATGTTATAAATATTATTGAGGATAATGATTTAGGTTTTAAAGTAAATAATCTTTACGACGATGCGGAAATCAAAAGATTAGCCCTAAAAATAAAAGAAAATCTTAAAATCATTAAAGGCGACAAATTTAAGATGAGGATAAGCAATATCATTGGGAGGATGACTTCCTGGGATATTTATATTAAACCTGTTATAAATGTGTATCGTGAAGTTATAAACGATTAGGAATTAAGTCACCGGACTTTTTTGGCAAGTATATGCATTTTAGTAACACTTCTTTTTTTACCCAGTAGAATTCTGGTAAGGAAATTAAAAATGCTTACCAGAACTTTTCTCAGTAAAATGAAATTAATTAATTTTCTAACAAACGGTTTATTTATTTTACCATGGAGTCTGATGAGTTTATTTTCGAAGTAAGAATAACATCTATAATATCCGTAAGATACCTGTTCTATTTTAAAATGTTTGCTTATTAAATTATAGAACTCATCAATTCGGAAATACGGCGGATTGTCTATTTTGGCTGAAATAAGTAAATAACCTCCGCTTTTTAATACTCTTTTTACTTCTTTTAGAGCTGCTGTCCTATCTTCGTTTTTCAGGTAGTATAAAACTTCCAGTGCCGTTATAAGGTCAAAAGAGTCATGGCCATATTTTAATGATTTCAAGTTTCCAACTTCGAATTTAATATTTTTATATTCTCTGAAATTCTCTTTTGCCCTTTGTACAGCGGTGTCGCAAATATCTATTGCCGTGATTTCTGATGCCACTTCTTTAAGCAAAATTGTAAATTGGCCCTGGGAACATCCAATATCCAGAATACTTTTGTAGTTATCTGAATAATTTTTTAATATTTTCATGCAGGTTATATAACGGTGTTTTTGTGAAGCGCGGCGGCTTATACCCCAGGGTTCATCAGAATTTTGATACAATTTCTTAAAATATTCTTTTGAGCCAAATTTATAATTTTCTGCCATTTCATTATCCTTTAAAAGTACACATAAATGTCCAGTCCGATGCCATACAGTCAGGAACTATGGATGCAATTTTGTTATCAATATTTTTTAAGAAGTCAGATCTCAAAAGAATTCTATTTGATATGGGTCCGTTAAGAAAATGGGTTTTATATATTTTTTTTATGATATAACCCCGTTGATTAAGCTTATACTTTATATCTTTTAACTTAAAAAATTGAATATGGACATTGTGGGGATCATTTAAAGTCTCTTTTATAATAAAGCTGCCCGGCTTTTTATTTTTTTGTTTTTTAATTAATCTATGTTTGAGTTTTCTTATTGTATTGTATGAAAATTTTAATATGCCGTTAAATTTACTTTTTTTTATTTTTTTAAGTATGGCAGATTCGATTTCGTAATCGCCGTATCCATTGGGAATGTATAAGATAAAATTTCCATCCGATCTTAATTTTTTTCTTATTTCCATTAACATCTTATCGGGATTTTTCAGATGTTCCAGCACTGCCATCAGACAGATACAATTATATTTTTTGTTTATTTTCTCTATTGGTTTATACGCAAATCTAATATTTGCCAGGTTTAGTTTATTTATATGTTTATTGGCCCTGTTTATACTTGGCCTGTCAATATCAATTCCTAAAATATTAATATTTTGAAATTTTTGCAGCCTTAATGAGAGCGGTATGCTGAATAATTCGCCGGTTCCACATCCGATATCCAGCATACTATATTTTTTATACTGGTTATTGGAAATATGTCTGATTATGTTTGAAGATATAAATTCTACTCTTTTTCTGTTTGAAAATGGTAACTGTTTTTCAATATAATTCATCAGAATGTTAACCTGTTTCGCCGATGATATTTAATTTTAGTAATAAATTGTATGGTATATTATATAATAATTGCTAATATTTATACTATAGGTTGAATATGAATGTTTAAACTCTAAAATTTTAATAGATTATTTCATTAATATGAAAGCATTAAAAATACTGGTATTAAGTGATTATGCCTTTTCCAAGGGTGGCGCCGAGAGAGTGGCAATTTCCAGTTCAATGGCATTATCTGGAATGGGGCATGAAGTCGTTTTTTTTTCTGCAGTAGGTCCGGTGGATAATGAACTGTCAAGAACGGATTTAAAAGAATTAATATGCTTGAATCAGGAAGATATTCTGGATAATCCTAATAAATTGGCGGCAATGCTATCAGGCATATATAATTGGAAAGCCATAAGAAGATTAAAAAAACTTTTTTCTTATTGGATTCCGGATATTGCTCATATACACGGGGTTTCAAAAGCATTATCATGGGCTCCTATAAATTTGATTAGCTCTTACGGAATACCTGTTGTTTACACCCTGCATGACTATGGTCTGGTGTGCCCTAATCTGGGGATCTATAATTTCAGAACGGAAAAAGTATGTGAATATTATAAACCGGGTTTTAAATTTAAATGTATGATAGAAAATTGCGATAAAAGAAGTTATGCCCAGAAGTTATGGAGATGGTTGAGATATTGTATAGTTAAGAAAATTTATAAAATAAATAAAAAAATTAACGGTTATATTTCGGTAAGTAAGTTTATGGGAGAATTAGCCAGAAAATATCTGGCGGAAGACAAACCGGTCAGAGATATTTATAACCCTGTGGAAATAAATAAGAATGCAGGGGGAAAATGTAAAGATATTAAAAAGAAACCAGTTAATTTTTTATATGTTGGTAGATTATCACTGGAAAAGGGTATTGACCTTCTTTTGAAAGTTATGACCAGAATAGATGCAGGTCTAACTATAATCGGAGACGGTGAGCTTATTGATATGTGCCGGGACTATGCCGGGAAGACTGGTAAAGGAAAAATAAAGGTATTGGGTTACCAGGGCAGGGAAAAAATATTTATCGAAATGCGAAAAAGCAGTATCCTGGTCCTGCCGTCCAGGTGTATGGAACCGGCGCCGCTGGTACTGGCGGAAGCCGCCTATAATTGTGTTCCATCCATAGTAGCTGATCACGGCGGTCTTATAGAATTCGTGGAAGATGGAATTAATGGCATACATTTTGAAGCCGGAAATGAAGAATCTTTAAAAAACAGCATGGAAAGCATTATAAAAAATCCGTCCCTATCTGGTATACTGGGAAAAAGAGCTAGAGAAATTATAATTGAGAAAGATTTAAGCATTGATAACCATTTGAATCAGGTTGAAAAATATTACGCTGATATTCTGGGAATGTAAAATTATTGTTGGTTATTTTCTATCCCTTATAAAAGAATTAATATATAATTGTTCAAGTATTTATTTTAATTATTTTTTATATGAAATTAGCTATTGTTCACGATTTTTTAAACCAATATGGTGGAGCGGAACGTGTTGTTGGATATTTTTTAAAAGTATTTCCCGAGGTGCCTATTTATACTTCCATTTATTTTCCGGACCATACTTTTAATCTGTTTAAACATAAAAAAATCATTACGACATTTATGCAGAAGATTCCCGGAATACGTAAATACTATAAGAATTTTTTTTTCCTTTATCCTTATGCATTTAGAAGTCTGAAACTCGGTAACTATGAAATCATATTAAGTAGCTCATCGTCTTATTCCCATTTTATTAATAAGTATAAAAATTCAGTGCTTATAAATTACTGTTATACTCCCCCCAGATTTTTATGGGAATCCGAAAGTTATCTGGAAGGAGAGAAAATTTCAAATGCTTTGTCTGCAGTGATTAAACCTGTAATTTATTTTTTACGTAAAATGGATTTAAATCAGTCAAAGAAAGTCGATTACTATATTGCGATTTCCGAATATGTTAGAAATAAGATAAGAAAAATCTATAATAGGAAATCAATAGTTATTTATCCACCTGTAGAAACGCAAAAATACAGGTTCAGAAAAAATAAGGATGATTTTTATATAGTGGTATCAAGGTTAAAAGGATATAAAAGAGTTGACATTGCCATTGAAGCTTTTAATATTTTAGGGAAGGAATTACTTATAGTCGGTACCGGTGAGGATGAAAATAATTTAAGAAAAATTTCGGGGGAAAATATAAAATTTTTAGGTTCAGTGAGTGATAATAAACTTTTAGATTTATACAGTAGAGCGAAAGCTCTTGTCTTTACCGGAAAGGAAGATTTTGGTCTCACTCCCATAGAGGCACAGGCATCGGGGACTCCGGTAGTAGCCTATGGAGAAGGTGGTATACTGGAAACGATTGTTAAGGGAAAGACCGGTTTTTTCTTTGACAAATGGAAGCCAGGTGCACTGGTGGATGTCATTAAAAAACTTGAAAAAAATCCTCTGGATCCTGTCAGATGCAGGGAAAATGCTACGAGGTTTGACTTTAAGAATTTTAAAAAAGGCATAAAAAATTATATTAATGATATATATAAAGAAAGATTTGTTTCTTAATTTTTATGAACATTAAATTATCAAAAATTTCTGGATTCTTTAAAAAAGATTTATTTGGAAAGTTAGTATATTTCCTGATTGCCTCTTCCGGATTATTCTTGTTGGTGAATGAATATCCCTATTTTGGCATACTTTCTATTTTAGCTTTATTTTTCTTAGGAATTATATTTTTACTTTATAAAGGAACCATAACCAGGGTACATTTAGGTATTTTGGGAATTTTACTGGTCATTTATATTTATTTTGTTTTAAGCTATTTTATGTCAAACCAGACTTTGTCCAATTTTCTGTCTTATGACTTCCTAAGGTATGACGGTAATTTTTTCTTTTGTTATGCTCCTTTTTTCGCCCTGGCTGTTCCTTATTTTAATTATGAGAAAGCTCTGCGTTTATATTATAACTTTATTTTTATCACTTTTTCTTTACTGTCGGTGGCCGGTATTGCGGGAATTTTAACCAAAAACTATTATCGTATTTTTCTGTATAATAAATATGAAGGTCCCATGCTGGTAGGTTTGAATCATGCACACAATGCCACAGGGTCAGTTTACGCACTGGCCTGCATTTTTGCCCTTGCCTTTGTTCTAAGATCTCATAAAAAACAGAGAGCATATTATATTGTTATTTTATTACTCTGCCTAGTGGGCCTGGTGATGACACAGAGCAGAGGAAGTTATGTGGGTTTCGTAGTGGGAGCTTTATTTATAGTCTGGCTGTATTTCAGGTCAATTAAAAAGTTTGTAATTATTACGGCAATAATGTCAGCTATATCCTTACCTTTGGTTTTTCTTACTAATTTAAAGGAGCGATTCGTACAAATTCTGGACGTTTCCAATTGGACCATTGGCAGCAGAATAGATTTATGGAGAAAAGCATTTGATTTATTCAGGCAGAGCCCCATATTTGGAGTTGGTTTTGGGAGATTCAATGATATTAGTTATAATATAAATATTGATGGGTATTCTTTTACAAGATTAGAAGAGTTTGTAGGAATTCCAAAATTATTTTATGTTTACCATGCCCCTAATTTTGACTTTGATTCGGCAACTGCTCATAATTCTTATTTACATTTTCTGGCCGAGACCGGAATAGTCGGTCTCGGACTGGTTATATTTTTTTGGATTCTATGTTACAGAATCATACTGAAAGCTTATAACCAAACCGATAATGAATTCTCTAAGATAGTATATTTATCATGTCTGGGCAGCATTGCTGTTTTATTTTCTATGTCTTTTACTGAAAATTATTTTTCGGCAGCTACTATGATAATGTGTCTATCAGTAGTAATTTCTCTGGCTATTGGTTTATCCTGGCAGGAAAAACATAAATCAAGTATGCGGGTACGGTGATAGTATAAATAAGGTATGGAAGATATAAAGTTTTTAAATTATAAGAAATTGGTAATAAGGACAACTGTTTTCCTGGCATTTTATGTTATCTTCTTCCTGTATATGAGGTTGATTGTGGGAAACAATATTTCTCTGTCATTATTAGTTCATTCTTTAATGTTTATAATTTATCTCCTTTCTTTATATAAGATTAAATGGGGATTATTTCTATTCATTTTTTTAATTCCATTATTAAATTTTCAGGCCATTCCTTTTATAGAACGGCCCAGGTATATTATATTGTTTTTATTTTTTAGTTTATTCCTTGGTTTTTTGGTGAGTAATACCGGTAAAATCATGAGCAGCCTATCGCTGGGATATTCCGGCGGGACTATTTTTGACTCAGATATCACAAAAGCATTTCTCATTTTTATTATAATCCTGGTTTTATCCTGTGCGATAGCCATATATCGCTATTCTAATTTTTACCCTTTTATAACCAATAATTATTATAATCTTGCCGTAAATTTTAATGGGGTGAAGTCTACGAATTCTATGATATGGACCATTAGATGTTTTTATAATTATTTTATAGGGTTCTTATTTTTTGTATTGATCTTTAATGTTATTGATAGAGTGAAGGATATCATAAATTCCATAATTTCATTGGTGCTGGCAAACATGGTTACCAGCGGAGTAATTATATATCAATATTACTTTAATCCTTATTTTGGAAACGTAGAGCATTGGGTTAACTCCGGGAGGTTTAATGCTACATTTACGGATCCAAATGCTTTGGGTGCTTTTACTATTTTGCTATTCCCAATTTATATAGGTTTGTTTATATATTTTAAAAGGTGGTACTTAAAATTGTTGATAGCGGTCTTATTTTCATTATTTTTAATGGAATTGTTTTTTTCTGGCTCCAGGAGTGCGTTCATCGGGATAATGCTGACATTAATAATATTTATAGTTATTTTTATAAAAAAAGGTATTGAGTATATAAAAAAGCGGTGGAAATTTTATTCAAAAAGAAGAAAAATAATTTTATGGTTTATCCCTGTAATTATTTTAATGATTTTAATATCCTTTTCTATTTATTTAGTGAATACTCCCGATTCTGTTTTTTTAAAAACTAGCTTAGCAGAGAGAACCATAGAAACTTTCCAGACAGGTATATATTTCACCGGTAAATATGGATTTATTGAAGGTTTTAAGTCTATATCAAATTTTAGATATATTTACTGGGGTCAGGCTGTTGAAATGTTTAAGGATTACCCTCTATCAGGGGTAGGCCAGGGTTCTTATCTTCTTCAGCTCCCGAATTATTTAGTAATGAATATAACCAGATTTTATAAGGTTGATTATTCAGGAAATTATTACCTGCAGATTTTATCTGAACTTGGCCTTCCCGGTCTGGTGCTTATCCTGTTTGTTTTTTATTTATTGATCAATAAAGTATTTAATTATTTCAGGGGAAAAAGACGCCTGAAAAGTTTTGAAAGCAGTGATTGGCTGCTTACAGCTCTTTTTATTTCATTTGTTTCAATGCTGGTAGGACAGATATTCGGGCCCCATACCAATTTTGATGAAGTACAGCTTGCTTTCTGGTTAGTCATAGGGCTTATGATTACATATGTAAAGTTAAAACAGGTAGGATTTAAAGAGCAATTAAAACCTTTACAAATATGTAGAAAGATAAAATTCGGACTTGGTGAAAAAATATCCCTGACGGTTGTTTTATTGATTTTTATTTCTAGTATGTTTATTGGTTCTGTTACTACTTTATCTATCAATGTGAGTCAAAATATGTACAATATCGAGGGAAATTATGCAGGTTGGGAAAATAGTTATGGATTCTTCAAAGAAGAAACGATTAATGATGAAACGTTCCGATGGACAGGTATTGACGCTAGTGAAGTTGTTGAAAAAAGGGGAACTAAAATGATTATTTCTATGAAAGATGCTATCCCTATAGAACCCCAAAAACCTCTTTCGGTCAATATCTTCGTAAACAATCAACTGGTAGAAAAAACGAAGCTTGAACATAATAAATGGACCGATGTTACAATAGATATACCTGATTCTGCCAGAGATAATTTCACTCTGACACTGGCTTTCAGCAGGAGTTGGGTTCCAAAAGAGTTAGGCTACACTCCGGACACCAGGGAACTTGGGGCCAGGGTAGGAGAATACAGGTTTATTGATTAACAAGCACTATTTATAAACCATTTTTAAATTTTTAGTGTTTCTCTTATAATAAATAATTAATTTTTATATATTTATAGGACTTATGCAGGATTCTCAAAAAAAAAGTTTTAGTCTAAAAACCAGAGTATTTTTTGGATTTATACTGGTTGTAAATGATTTATTAATTGTGGCGTTAAGCTGTTTTTTATCCTACTATGTAAGGTTTTATACCAGGATTTTTACAGTAAATGAACTATCCTTTACCGCTAACGATAACTATATATTTTATTCAATAATCTTTATTATAGTTATTATATTTGTTTCTCTGGCATTCAATCTTTACAGCTTGAATAATGTTTACAGAAGTCCGGTCTATTACCCTGCAGCGCTGATGGTAACTATTTTGAGCACTGTAGCAATATACTTTTCTGGCAGGATATTCAGTGATATATATTTTTCAAGGATATTTATCGCACTTTTATTTGTAATAAGCACCTTTCTTCTTTTTTTAAGCCGGTTTATTATCGGTATTGCTGCAAAAAAGATTTTTAAAAAGAAGGGCGTTCCTAATGAAGAATTTGTAGCTGGAATAGGTGAAAACATAAAAGTAATTGGGAGGTTGCCCCGCTCTAAAAAGAAAACAATATATGGCATTACACTTGTTATAAACGACATAGTCTTTCTGGCGCTTGCTTTTTATATTTCCTACTA
>Ga0315545_1001340_pt1 | contig 24079 bp, 33 predicted proteins | sample SalMarSW160210MG_FD_203096 | JGI IMG/M metagenome (GOLD analysis project Ga0315545, IMG submission 203096) | Salt marsh sediment microbial communities from the Plum Island Ecosystem LTER, Massachusetts, United States - Salt Marsh Sediment SW1602-10 ...
GAGGGCGGAGAGCCAGGGGGAGGTCGCTGGACGACGCCCTGGCGGACGGCCACCCCGAACTTGAAACCGAGCAGGGGCAAGAGCGCGTTCAGGTGGTCAAGCGGGAGCGCGAGCGTGGTTTCGCGGTTCGCGTTGCGGGGCAGGTGGGTTGCGAGGAACTCGCAGAGCTCGGCGCGTTGTGCACACAGGCGCCCGGCGAGCTCGGACGCGTCAGGTTGACCGCGGAGCTCGGGGTGTTCGGCCACGGTTTCGCGCGCCGCGTTGGCGCTGCGGAGGTAGTGGGCCTGCGCCGACAGGCGGTCAGCGAGCTCGGAGCTCGTCACGTAGACACAGAAGCCAGCGATGAGGTTCTCAGGTGCCATAGGGAAACGTTGGGGGGTTGGAATGTGGCCAGACCAACAATGACCAAACCAGGAGGGAACCCCTGCGGACGCTGGCCACCCCGCCCGAGAGAGCAAAGCCCGGGACGGCGGATCAGTTCAGGGGGGCGGCATCAGCGGGCGCGAAGCTCGCGCGATACCAATCGGCATTCCAGTGCCAGGCAGCAACCCGAGCGACTCGGCCAGCTCGCTCAGCTCAGCACGGTTGGGGGAATAGGTTGCTTTTGGGTTGAGATGGGCGGCTAGAAACTCCGCATATCTCGCCTGTCGCTCGAGATGCGTTCGGAGGAAGCGCACCACGTTGGGGTCGGGCGTAGCCTGGTCGGTGAAATCGAACTCGAGCGCTGCATCTGTGGCCGCGTTGGGCTCCCGGAGCTCTTTAGCTCGAGCACGCAAGCGCTCGATGAGCTCCGCGCCTGGTATGTCGATGCCGAGACCGTCGCGGTGCACGGAGTGTTCTTCCTGGGCCAGATTCTGCTCGAGGTTGGTGGCCACCATCTCCACCAGCACGGTGCCGAGCTGGCGAATGCGTTCGGGGGTGAGGTTCATGGGGGGTAGGCTTTCTGGGGTGAGAGTGTGGCCGGTTCTGGTGGAGTTCCGCCGCGTAGGGGTCGCCGGCCACCCCGGCCCCTGTTTCGTCTCGGCTTGGTAGTCAGCGACCGCGCCGCTTGACGGTCTGCTTCTTGGCGGCCTTCTTCTTCGCCGCGCGCTGCTTTCGAGCGCGGCCGGTTCCGCCGGGGCCCTGGCGACTTCCCCACGGCGCGCGAGGCGACGCTTGGAACGGGTCGGCCGATTCGGCTTCTTCGGCTGGTGGCGCCGGCGGTTCTTTCATGAACCGGAGCCCTGGAGGTTGCCCCCCGATGCGTCCGCGTCGCTCTCTCGGTTCGTTCACTCCGGTTTTACACTTCCCGCCGGCTCGGGTGAAGCGCTCGCGGCCGGGCCGGCTTCGGGCGGCGGTGCGGAAGGTTCAGGGGCGGGAGAGGGTAGGTCGGCCGAGCTCGAGGGCGCGGGCGTGAATGCTCCCTGGTCGTCGAGCGCGACAAACACGGCCTGCGCCAGCTCGGCGGCGCGAGCGCAGACTTCGCGCTCCTCACCCGGGACGGTGAGGCAGACCAACCCACCCGAGCGCACCAGCGGGCGGGCGACCTCGAGCTGGGCGGGGGTGCAACTGCCGGCGCCGGCAGCCGCGCCAGCGACGGCCAACGCGACACCGAGGGTGATTGAGGCAATGAGGTTTCGGCGGTTCATGGGGTCAACCTTTCAGAGACAGAGCGAGCCCAGACCTGATAGCCGCGCCCGGTGGGGTGCATGCGGTCGGGGCTACGCTCAATCGCGGGGGGAGGGGGGGAGGCGCGGACGCCCGCGTCGGCCACCTGCTCGGCTATCCAAGCGTTGGCGCCGGGCAGAGTGGGGAGGTCAGGAGGCAGGAGCCAGAGGGCGCGCGCGCCGCGAGCACGCGCCTCGGTGCCGAGCGAGCGGGCGGAGGCGCGGAAGCGCTCGCGCGCGGGAGTGTTCGGGCCGGCGGCAAAGTCGTTCGTACCGAAGCTCACCAGGACGACGTCCCAGCGCCCGGGCGGGATGAGCTGGTCGGGGTGAGAGCGGCGGAAGCCCTCGAGCGCTTCGCCCTCGCGAGCGTAGGTGGTGAGGTCGGTGGCGCGGAGCTCCGCGGACAAGGGTCGGGCCAGTCCCACCGCGAATGAGTCGCCGAGTAACAAAACGCGTAGCGGGTCGGTGCGGCCCCGCAACTCGCCCGCGGCCAACGCGCCGAGCACCAGTAGCGCCAGCGCCACACCAAAGACCAGGTCGGGTTTCATCGAACCCACCACCTCCACACGAGCCAGGCCAGAGCCAGAGCAACTGAAGACCCCAACAAGCCGGCGGCACCAGCGAGCATAGCGGCGAGGGTGCTTGCCGCGTCGGTGCGACGCTCAGAGTAAAGTCGAGCCTCGGCCCTTACCGCCCGGCGCTCCCAATAGCGGCCAGCGCGCATGATGCGAGCGAGCGCACCATCGTGGAACTTCGGCCGAATGTCCTCGAGTCCCGTTACGGGACCGCGCGTCAGGTCAGCAGCCATTGGCCATTGGTCTCCTTGGGGATGGTCTCTCCGGGGGTATGACCGAGCTCGCCCGGCCCAACTCGGTCAGGGAGCTCGTCGCCGATGCGAGCACGCGTGAGGGTGAGCTCAACGGTGTGCCACTTGCCCTCGAGCTTGACGGCGGCGTAGACGTGGGCGAGCTCGTCGCCGCGCCACCGGTCGCGCATCTCGGCGGTCAAGCCCGCGGCCAGGCAGAGCGCCACGAACAGGCGCGCTTTGGCGTCGCAATCATCGACCCCGCGCACGAGCGCCGTCACCGGGTGGCCGAGGTCTTCACGCCCTACGCGCGCGGTGTCGGTCTGATAACGTATCCAATCCCGCGCGACCGTGTGGGCGAGGGCAGCAAACCGCACATCGTCGCCGGCAGCACAGCGGAGCACGCTCGCCAGGCGGCGGATTTCGGTGTGGTGCATATCGCGAGCGGGGGCGTGCTTCAGATACTCCCACTTGTCGCTGTCGGTTCGAGATTGCACGAACAAGCCTCCTTTCGAGCGGGCGCGGCTAGTTCACGGGGTCGGGCGGGTCGCCGGCGGGCGCAGGAGGGGGCGGTGGTGGGGCGGGAGCGGGCGGCATGTTGGGCATGCCCGAGCCCGGCACGGGGGCCTGTTGTTGCATGAACTGCAGAAACCCCTGCGCAGCCTGCAAGAAACTATTGGTGTCCAGTTCGCCGTCGCCCTGCGCATCGCGCATCCCTTCGTAGAGTTCCTGGGCCGTTTCGAGGCCCTTCAGGAAGGCTTCGCTCGTGCCGCCGCCCGCGCCCTGGCTCATGACCTTCGCGAACATCTCGGGCATATGAGAATACATCTGTGCCATGGCCTGGAGGTGTTGCTGACCGCTGGCCGCGCCTCGGTCGAGCAGCGTGGTCATCATCATCTGGAATTGCTGCTGTTGGGTCTGGGCCGTCTGGGCCTGGTACTTGAGATATTCCAGAGCGAGCGGGCCGAGCACCCCCACCACACCTACCCACCCAGGCGTACTGGTCGAGCCGTTCGGGGCGGCGCGCGCCGGAGCCTCGCCCAATCCGGTCGAGGTCGCACCAGCCGGGTCGTCGTCCACGATTCCCGGCCAAGGCTTGGGCGGCCCGGCGATGCGCTCCTGGTGCTTTCGCGTCAGGCGCCGGGCATCGTCGCGCGCCACGAACTCATAGAGGCCGCCGCCCCATTGCGCGTAGACCTGGGAGAGGCTCACGAGCTCGTCCGGACTGAACGGCTGAGGGTAGGAGTCGAACTTGTTCGTGGGTTGCATCTTGCGGACGTAGATGGCCGCTATGACGGGCGGCTCCGCGTCGCGCGGGTCCTCGTCGCGGGGAGGGAAGAGCTCATGCCAGGTGGGGGGGTGGTCGGTCATGGGTCGGTTTTCGTTTCGAGCTCGCCGGAAATCTGGAAATCAGCCGAGAAGCCTTCCTCAGCTTCACTGGCGGCGCGGAGGTTGGTGGCCACGGCCGCGGCAGCACGGGCCGAGGTGCGCACGGTGGCCCGCTTGGCGCCGCTGGCTGTGGCTAGAGCCAGCCAGACGGAGCGTCCTTCGCGCTCTATGCCGATTTTCAGGGTGCGGGGCATTCAGCGGGGGAAGGGAAGGCGTTTCACGTGACACCTTCAGGGACGGGTTAGGGGGAAAGTGCAGGCTCGGCGCCTCAGCGCGACCTTCAGAAAACCTTGAGGAGAGCTTCAGAAAACCACGACGCCGGCCTGCTGCGATTACGGTGACACAGCCCCGGGCCCACGTGCGGGCCATTTGCTCAGGTACTCGGAGCGCAAACCCGCCCGCGTGCGGCCTGAAGTAAACTTCATGCCGCGAGGCCCCCACTTAGTCAGGGGCTGCTAGGGCGCGGCGGGTGGTAGCTCCGGCGGCGGGGCGCCCCGGACGTTCTGACGCTGCAATCGGCTCAGCGTCTGCTGCCACGCGCCGAGGTAGGCACGCTTGGCGCGTTGCCCCGCCCGCCGGCACTGCTCGAGGGTCAGCCCCGCGCCCTTCGCCTTGTTGTAGCCGCGGGCGTAGTGACGGCGCGCCCCCTCCGTCACGGGACGCGGGCGCGGCAAGCTCGGGTCGGGCGCATGGAGCCACTCCTCAGCGAGCTCGACGAAGGGCCTCCGGCTCTGCCGCTTGAGCTCCGCTTGCTCTTCCTTGCGGCGGCGGGCGCACTCCTGCAGGCGGGCAGCGTTGGCCTGGACGAGGTCACAGAGCGGCGCCAGCGGCAAGTTCGGGGGGGGAGCGGCGCGCGGGTCGAGCTCGGCTTCGGTGGTGATGGTGAACGGCTCGCCGTCGGCCGCGAGGGTCTCCACCAGAGGCGCGGCGGGCAGCTCCTCGCCGTTGACCGGGATAGCGGCCTGAGTCAGCTCGGGGAGCTCCGGCACGCTCGAGCGTGCCAGGCCGTGGCCCATCTGGTGGAGGTAGCGCTCCAGCATCTTGACCGAGCTATGACCGATGCGCTGTTGGGTTGCTTTGAGGTTTCCGCCGGAGCAGACGAGCTCGACCGAGCCGAACGAGTGGCGCGTCGTGTGCGTTTTCCAAGTGTCCGCCGCTCTGAGCCCCGCGAGCCGGGCGATAGCGCGCATCTGTCGTGGGTCAATGAGTCTCCCCGGCCGCCAGTCGCCGCGGTGGGTGCGAAGAGCGGGGAAGACGGGGCCGGTGCTCCGGTAGAGGTTATGCGCGCGCAAGTGCTCGCGGAGGTGCCGCAACGCCAGGACGACGGAGGGGTGCAGCACCTGGACTCGGTGCTCGTATTTCGTGCGGCCCTTGGGTGGCACGGTCGGTCGGTCCGAGCCGGGGCACTCCTCCCGCCAAGAGCGCGTCGCTTGATAGTCGATGCGCAGCAAGGCGGGGTCGGTGTCGATTTCAACGCGGTCCCAACCGAGGCCACAGGCTTCACCTTGACGCATGCCCGTCAAAAGGAACGTGAGCACGGCGGCGGCCAGGTAGCTCGGTCGCTCTCGCTCCCATTCGCGCTCATCGAGCGAACGCGCGGCGACAATCAGGGCCACCACCTCGTCGAGCGAGCCCACGATGGTGGGCTCCGTTTCGCGCGCCTTCTCCGGGCGCCACCCCCCCCACGGCAAGGCTTCGATGCGCCGAGTGACGACGGCGAGCCCGTAGGCCGCGGCGAGCCAGGTATAGGCGTCCTCAACACTCTTCGGAGCGTAGCGCGCGCGGAGCTTGACCTGCCACTCTCGCATCCGCGCGACGTCGAGCTCGAACCAGCGGAGGCTTGCGAAGTAGGGCTCGAGCCGATGCTTCCAGGCGCAGGCGCCGGCGGCGCGAGTGTTCACGCGAGTCACGCCGGCGAAGTACGCGTCCCACAAGTCTCGGACCGTGTCCTTGCCGACCAGGGGCCCGAGCTCGCGCCGCGCGAGCTCGGGCGTCAGGCGGCCGTAGCGCATGCCGCGCCGGATGCGCTCGAGCTCGTCACAGAACGCGTCCAGCTCAGCGACGGTGCCGGTGCGAGAGCGCTGCTTACCCGTGACCGGGTCGGCGTACTTGTAGCGGAACTTGTTCCCTCGACGTTGGTACTTATGACGCATCGTCACTGCCTCCTGGGGAACCCGCTCGCGCGGCGCCCGTCTCCGATGAAGTCGCGGGCGAGGGTAGCGCGCGGCGCGCACCCTTGGGGGTGAAGCTCAGACCCAATTGTACGGAGCGGGCGCGCTTGCGACGACGCGCCCCCACTCGCGTGGGGGAGAACTGCAGAGCGCGGGCGAAAAGGTCGCGGCAGGCTTCGGCGAGTGAGACGTGGCGGAGCATGCGGTGTTGCAGGTAGGCCCGGTGCTCACGGATGCCGCGCTCGAGCTCGGCGGTCAGCCGGATTGGTAGGCAACGGGTGAGCTCACCACTCATGAGGTCGGTCATGTGATTCCTGCTCCCTCTGTTGCTCGAGATAGAGAAGCAGCTGGCGCCGCAGGTAGGGCGGGAATGCGTCGTGTGCCAGCAGTAGTGTTACCTCGTGCGGCAAGAGACGCACTGCGCACCCTCTGACCTTCCGTTCCAGCACATCGAGACACCCTGTCCAGGATGTGCCCTGGGCGAGCTCTTCGAATTCAATGCCCTGAGGCAAACCGTAGGGGAAGCGCCAGACCTTGCCGACGCGACACAGCCGCGGCCCACGGTGAGGATGTCTTAAGCGGAGCTCTGCCCGCGGTCCGATGAGCTCGCGCGCACGTTTCAAGGCAGCGGCGCGATTCATGACGCACCCCCCAGGTGAGAGTCATGGCCGGCGGCGCGCTCGAGCCGCGCGCGCGCGACCGCATCACCGAGGGTCGGACCGGTTCCGGTCACACACCGGCTCGTCGGGTCGTACACGTCGCCCACGTCCTGCAGGAGGTAGCCCACGTCGCAGACGTTGCCGCACCTGTGAACAAACCAACGCTCCCCGTAGAGCTCGCGGAGAGCGTCGCGCGCTTGCTCAAACGTCATGACGCACCCCGCATGCGGACGAGCTCCCGCAGCGTCTCGAGGCTCTCACGTGTGACGCGCCACGGGTTCTGCTTGGCTCCGCGTCCGCATGGCAGCCCAGTGTGCAGCGCGAACTCCGGCGGCAAGCCCAGCCCCCAGCGGATGGTGATGCGCCCGCTTTGCACCCTGGTCACGCTGGCGGTGTGCACCTCGAGCAGTGTGCCGGCGGGGCTCCGGCGCTCGAGCACGATTTTGCCGTAGTCCGTCATCGAGCGCCCCCCTTCTTGAACAGTTGCGCCTGTTTCGGCTCGGGGCGGTTCTCGTCGATGATTTGAGCGATGCGAGCTAGGGAGGTGACCACCTTGCCGGCGCCCTCGAAATCGTGCGGCACCATCACTTCAATCGTTCCATCCCCGATGAGAGAGAGGCGAAAGAGATGGCCCTTGTCGGTCCGCTTGTAGTGCTCGACCGTACCCACGCCGGAGAGCGGCGGGAGCCACTCGGGCAGAGTGCGAGTGCGTTGGTTAGCCATGGCTCACCCCCTCGCCCTCGAGGTCCTCTAGCCAGGTGCGAAGCTCCGCCTCGAGGTCCTGAGCGGCCTCGGTTCCGGCCTGGCACTCGCCGGCCCAGAGGGGGCCCGCCCACATGCACAAGCCGAGTCGATACGTGCCGGCGCCCTCAGTCTCCGCGCGCCGCGCAACAATATCCTTGGCGTCAATGTGAACAAGAATCAACGGGTCCCCGATTGGCAGAGTGGCCACCACGTGGGCACGGTTCCAGGATAGCTGCCAGTCGCCGCGCTCGCCGATGAGCCAGCCGTAGCGCTCGGAAGCTTCCTCCCTACGCTGGGACAGCAGGAGGCAGCGGGCGGCGAGGAGCCAGACGGGGTCAACACACCCGCACCCGCGCCGCACCACGTCCCACTCACGCGCGCCGCGCTCGAGCGCGGCGATTTGGTCGTCGGTGGCCTGGCGCTCGTCGGCAAGCTTCTGTTCGACCGCGTCTAGCTTGTGCTCGAGCGCGTCCGCCCGCTCCAGAGCTCTCACCCTGTCCTCACGCAGACGGTCGCGCTCTTCCTGCAATGCTTGGAACACATCCCGCAACAACCGCTGCGGCGTATCCCCTCTACCGAGGCCGGCCGCTTGGAGTTTTTGCGATTCGCGAAAGGTGAGCGTGGACTCCTGTGGGCGGTAGCCTTCCCAGGCATCGTCTTGCAGGCAATTGACGCAAGGCTGCTCGTCCGCAGAGCGGAAGCGGTGCCGGCAGCTGAAGCACGAAGGGCTGGAGTAGGAGCTCATGACGCAACCCTCCCCGCGTGCTCGGAATAGTCGGGTGCCTTGCGACAGAGCTTGCGCAACAGTCGCCAGCACGCCTCCGCCTCGGTCCGGTGTTCCCGGTCATCCAGCGCCGTGGCGCGGACAGCGAGCACAGCAATCCGGCAGGTGAGCGCGGCAACCGCGCCCAGATCGTTCGGGTCCGGCAGGCGTTCCGGGTTACCGAAGGTGGCCGGCTCGGTGGGTTCGGGGGTGAAGTTCGGGAGGTCGGGCTCATTGAAGCAGCCGCGGCACGGTTCGACGTTGACCGAGCAGCTCGCATGGGCGCAGAGCTCGCAGGCTTTCACGACGCACCCCCACGGGTGTGGGTGCACGAGAGGTTCGTTTCGTGGTCGTCAGCCTCGTCGCACTGGCTTCGCAAGTCAACAGTGCGTTCCCACCAGCAAGCCATGTCGCCCCGTCGCTTGTCGCCGCTCCAAGCTCTCCAAGCCTTGAGCGCTTCGCGCCCCACGTCGATGAGCTCGGTGACGCAAGCCGGGCAGAGGTCGCCAATCTTGGCGTGCAGGTCTTCCTTGACGCCATCCCCGCGTTCGGCGGTTCGGTGGGCCGCATCGAGCTCCTCGCGTAGCGCGGTGCAGGCGCGCTCAAGGTCGGCGTAGCGGTTCTGCAAAACCTCGCGCTCCTCGCGGGTGCGCTCGAGGCTCTCGGCGCGTGTTTCGTATTCCTTGAGCATGGCGGCGAGGTCGCTCGCGAACTTGCCGTGTTCGGTGAGGTTGGAGAGGTACTCAGCTTGCAACCGGTTGCGTTGGCGGAGAATTTCCACGTTGCGCGCGCGCTGTCTCATAAGCGCGTCACGCGCGCCCGCAAGCTCGGCCTCCAAGCTCTTGACGCGAGCGGTCTGCAGTTTCGCGCCGAACCGCTGTAGGCTCTTGGCGGTCGCGGTGGAAACCTCGACCCGCTCAGAGAGCGCGTCGCGTTCGGCCTGCAGTTTCGCGCCGAGCTGCTGTAGGTTCTTGGCGGATGCGGTTTCCACTGCGACCCGCTCCGAGAGCGCGTCGCGTTCCTTCGTGAGGGCATCGACCTTGCAAGCAAGCTCGGTGGTTTCAGCGTGAGTACGATTCAGGTGCTCGCGGAGGTCGTCGATAATCCGCTGGCGTTCGTTTGCGGTCCACGCGGTGGCCTTGAGCTCGGCCTCCAACTTGGCGCGGCCGCTCTCCAGGTCGGTGCACTTGAGCTCGAGGTTTCGCGCCCGCTCCGCCCGACCCGTCAGGTGTCCCAGAGCCTCAGCGACCGCGCCGATTGAATAGGACCCAAAAGCCTTACGGACCAGGTTTAGCGTGGCGTGCAGGTGCGCGGTGGCCTCCTCCTTGCCCTCGTCACCGTCAAACAGTGCTTGCCAGTCGAAGGCAGCCGCCAGGGCGTTCAGTATCGCCATAACCCCACCCCTGTGAGCCCCGGTTGGTTTCTGCTCCGCGTCGTCCGCTCGACCGCTGAGGCTCGCCCGATTCATCGCCCCCCAAGTCGTGAGCCAGCGTCCAAGCTCATTCAGGCGGGCGTCCAGGTTCCCGTCCGGCACGAGCGGAAGGGCCGCCTGCAGAGCCAGAGCCCGGGTGGTGGCTTCCGCCCTCGTGGACTCCAGACGCCTGCCCACCTGTACCGGGTTTTCCGCCCCGCCGACCTGACCCCAAGCATCCAACCAGTCGAACAGGCTCCGGAGTGCTTCCACGATGAGCGCTACGAGGGCGGTGGTCGAGACCAGCTTCTCCTGCTCGGGTGTGCAGTGGTTTTCAGCCTGCCCTGAGGACCCCTCGCCCCCTCCCGATTCTGGGCCATTTTGGGGCCCGGGTTTTCCTAAGCGGTCTGGGGCAGCTTCTTTTCCGCCCTCGCGCGTGTTGGTGGTAAAGGTGCGACCTTCGCCACTACTCTCTAAAATGGAGTTTTCCCTTTTGGTGCTCATGACTTAGCTCTCCTCATTGGTTGACCGGTCAAAAGTGCTACCGACTGCTTCTTATAGCTGAACGCGCGCGCAGTGGCAAGCGTCCAGGGAACTGAACGGGCGAGCAGTGCCAGGTGAGCATTGCTCGGAGGGACAGCCGAACGGCTGTGCACTGAACGTATGACGCCCCACGGGTGCGCCCCTGAACGGGTGAAGAGTGGCAAGCGTGCAGGTGGCCCAACGGGACTGGGCCCGATTGGCGAGGCCCAGACTCCAGAAGGTGGGCGGGCCGCTTGAACGGGTGAGCAGTGGTCAGAGCTTCTCATCTGCCGACAGCGTCCCGAGAATTGCGCGGAGGTCCACAACGCGGGCGGCTTGTGGCGCGGGGTGGCGACCCCTCGGGTGATTGTGCCCCAGAGGACTGCCGCAGAACCAGCACCAGCACCAATCGAAGCCAAGACAGGGCTCCTCAACGAAACCGCGCGCCTTGAACCGCCGCAGGCAGGGGGCACACAAAGGGACGACCTCGTGGTGAGGCATCAGTACCGGGCTCCCTCCGGGCAACAGACAATCACATTCACCCCCACGGCGGAATCACACCCTGTCGGGGTCCGCACCTCCGGGAACGGCGCATAGCAGCCCCAGGGCTCGGGCAATTGGGGGTCCGAGCAGCGCCAACCGTACGTTTCGACCGAGATGGGCGCGCAAGCCTCCCCGCAACACCAGACGTCCGCGACTGTGGCGGCCTCACAATCAGCCGGCGGCGATGCGTTGCAGCGCCATGCGTAGGGCCTCGGTTCCGCGGGGCAAAACTCGGCGAGGTCACTTAACTGGAGGCAGCCCCCTTCCGCTGGAGTACCACCCGCGCCCGCCGTTCCCGCCTGACCCCCTATCGTTTCACCACCCGCGCCAGCGATTCCGCCGACGTGGACCACTTCCCCGCCCGACCCCGGCTCAACTAGTCCACCTAACGCAGGAGCTCCCCCGACAGTTTCGCCCCCAACACCCGGCAGGCCGCCTGCGCGAATTCCTCCGGTTGCTCCGGCGCCAGTACCCCCAACGCCTGGAGCTCCTCCCTCGATGCCTCCACCTTCACCACCGCTCGACGGAGTGCCACCCGGTCCCGGAGCTCCACCGCTGCCGCCGGGTCGCCCACCCGCGCCCGGTCCCGGAGCTCCGCCAGTTTCAACTGAGCCAGCTTGACCGCCATACGGTCGAACAGTGCCACCACTGCCGGCTACCGAAACGGTAGCCTCGCCTCCCACTTGTCCCACCGACGCTGCCGCCGCTCCCGCTTGCGCGCCGCCCGAAGCTTCCGCCCTCGCTTGCCCGAACTCATCGCCCCCGCACCCCGCGGCCCAGAGGACCGCCAGCAGCCCCGCCAAACGTTTCATGGTTCCAAGCTCTCCTCACCCCGGAAGGATAGCCGCCCCCGGGGACAGCATCCACCCGAACGTTATAAGCGGTCTGACGCATCCCCAGGCTCCTTCATTCACCCGTGCGAGCACGACCACGCAAAAGTCACGCGTCGTCGCATAGTTACGCATCCAGCGTCCCCACAAACATCTGGCTGCAGCCGGCCCAGCCGCTCAGAAGCTCGAGCCCGCGCGATTGAGGCAGCGGGCGGTACCGGGAATCTCGCGGAGCGTCTTGCCGCAGCGCTCGCGGACCAGGCGACGCATCAGCGCCATGTTGCGGTTCCAGGAGAGGGCGAGCCGGTCGGGCTGGTAGGCCCCGCGCTCACGGTCGGGATGCTCGAGCGGCTGAAAGAGTTCGCGCGGGAGCTCGCGGGGCTCGAGGCCACCGATGAGGCAAAAGATGCGCGCGGCGTAGTCCTCGGCGCCGTAGCCCCTGAACGCGGGGTCCCAGGGGCGCACCCGCGCGGCCTGGGCGCGCTCGAGGGCGAGCAGGCCCGTCAGGCTGTCGCCGGCGTGAGGGTGCGCCCCAGGGCGCAGGGCGGCGACCGCGAAAGAGCCGGGCCTGAGCGTGCGCGCGAGCTCGGCGCGAAAGCCGGGCCGGACGCCGGTGTCCGCGTCGAGCTGGCAGACGTGGCTTGCTTTGAGCTCGCCGGCGCGCTCGAGACAGAGGGCGAGGGCGGCCGTCTTGTGAAACCAGCGCTCACCCCGGCGGCGGACCACGTGCACGCGGGAGTCAGAGAGAGACTCGAGCCAGTCGCCCGCACGGTCGGGGCAGGACCAATCGCACACCACCCAGGCGTCGCGCCGGGCGAGCTCGGCGAGCAGGGGTGAGGCGATAGCCTGCAGTGACCCCAGGCGGCCCATGCAGGTGGTGAGGACCGCGAGCCTCATGCCGCCCGCTCAATCACCCCACCCTGGAGCCCCCGCCAGACCACGCGGTAGAGCTCGCGGCGCGGGGTGTCGTACTGGGTGGACCACTGAAAACCAAAGCGCGGCCAACGGTGGCCGGCGGTTTCGTTCGGGAGGATGTGAGCCACCTCGTCCCAGGCAATCCAGATGGGACCGTTTGCGGAGGGCGGAATCGCGGCGCCCCATGCTTCCACGGCGCGCTTGAGGCTCGGCACCTGGGCGAGCTGCAAGGGGCCGCCGTAGAGGGTCGCGCGCCGGCCATCGGGGAAGTCGCGGAGCTTCGCCCCCATGTCGCCCCCGTACCACTGGAAATCGAGTTGCGTCACCAGGACACACCGAACGAAGCAGGGGCTCGATTCGCTTCGCGTGGTGTCCCAGTAGCCGCGGCCGCTCTCGTCGACAATCGACGGGGAGACTACCTCGAGGAACCCGGTGGGGACTCCCATTAGCGCACACTCCGGCTGGCCGCGGCGCGCAAGTGCGCGTCCAGGTCGAAGCCCGCGTAGGCAGCTTGAGTTTCCTCGTCGGGGAGCCACGCCCCGGCGTTACAGCTGTACCATCGGCGCTCGCCGGCCACGAAAGCCGAGCGCACCTCACCGGGGGCTGGGTCGAGGAAATCGCGCGTGCCCACGATGCCCACGGGGCCGATGTAGAGCAGCGCAAACACGGTCGCGCGGTCGAGCTCGCGCGCGAACGTTTCGAGCGTCACCGTCTCGGCGCCCTTGCCGCCGAGCCACGTGCCGGCGAGCAAGCCGCCGGCGAATCCCATCACGGCATCGGTCCCGGACACGCTCGACCCTCACCCTTTCTCGACCGCGAGGGCCAGGAGCTCGAAGTCCAGGGCGCGCGCGTGCAATTCGACGCGGGCGGCGCGGAGCTCGAGCAGGGGAGCGGAGGGGCTCAGGTTGGCGGCGGGACGGTCTTTCCCTGTGAGGCCCGCCACATCTGCCAGAGCTTCTGTATCGCGTCGTGCATCCGGTCGTTCACGGCCTGCAGTGCTTCGGTGTTGAGCTTGGCATCCGCTATCCGCGCCTCGCTCAGACGCGTGCACTCGGCCCGGCTCGCCTCGAGCTCGGTTAGATGCTCGGCGCGGAGCCGCTGCACCTCCGCACGCCAGGTGCGCACCACCCACACCAGAGCAATCACTGCCAGCGCCAGCGCCCCAAAGGGACCGGCCACGGTCTCCAGCACATCGGTCAGAGTCATCAATCACAATCCTCACTCCTGCGCGGCGTTGAGGGCGGCGCGCAAAACGCGCTCAGTGCGAACCAACCGCGCGGCGCGCTCGTCGGCCAAGTCTTGAATGAGCACGCGGACCTGCTTTTCGAGCTCGCCCACGCGCGCGCTCAGCTCAGCCAGTAGTGAGCGAGCAGCATCGTCAGGAAACCCGGGCAGCGGGTCGCCGCTGCCTCCTCCCTCCGGTGGGGGCGACACCACCTCCCCGCCTTCGGCGAGCTCGCGCGCGCGCGCAGAGTTCGCGGCGGCGACCACGCGGTCAATGTGGTTTCCGGTGGCGCGCATGCCCCAGGCATTGTTTGCGGGGTGTGGAGCGCCGTTGGTTTTCTGGCCCGCATTGTAGCGGCTGGCGACGGCGGGGAGCTCGCGCGCCGAGGCCGGGCCGGAGCCGCGCAGGATGCGGAGGAAGTCGGTGCCCAGCTTGAGGTTGTTTTCGGGGACCATGACCTGGTCGTCGCTCAGACCCTGCTTCAGGCCGGGCGAGGTGATTTGCATCAGACCCAAGCCTCCGTCGCCGCTACGGGCGGCGGGGTTTCCGCCGCTCTCGGCGTGAATGGTGCCAAGCGTCCAATGCGCCGGCACCCCGGTCCGCTCCTCGTGGTGCTTGGCCGCCGGGAACCAGCGCCACACGCTCTCGGAGATGCCGCCCGGAAGCTCGGGGACGGAGTCATTCACTTCGACTCGACCATCGGGGAGGGTATGGGAAGTGTTCATGGGAGGGGGTCCTTGGGGGCAGGGGTGGGGGTGGGCTCGAGGTCGATGGCAACCACTTCGCTCGTCCAGTCGGCGGGCTTCTCCTGGCGAGCGCGAAGGGCGGCGCGCACCGTCTCGAGCTCGCGGGGCTCGAGCTTCTGAGCGAGCGCTTCGGGAAACGCGTCCGGGTCGAGCTCAGGCAAGCGGAGCGCGAACCGTGCGCGCTTCTGGTCCGGCTCCGGCAAAGCGTAGTGCGTGGTCTCGCCCTGGTGGGGTGGGAGCTTCTGCCACTCCCCTCGAGCGTCGCGCGCCCAGCCCGGGCGGGGGTAGCCAAGAGCCCTGTCGATGAGCGGCACGAGGGCCTCGAGCTCGGCGAGCTCGGCGGCGGGGCGGAGGGCGAAGCGGGCGGGGGTCATGGGAGGAAGTTCCGAGTCATCATGCGGCGAGAGAAGGCCGTAACCTGCGGCTCAGCATCGAGACGTACAAGCGCAGCCTCCCGCATCAATCCACCGTAGAACAGCGAGTAGGCACCCGCGCGGCCGAGTGCCCCAATGGTGGCCATGTCGAGTGTCATAGGGTTTGCGAGCTGCAGGTTTGAGTAGAGCTCGAGACGCACCCCATCCTCGAACATCGTGCCGTCCGTCCCGTTGAAGTCATAGGCGCCCACGTGCTCGCTGGCGTCAACCACGGCCGCTGAAAACTTTCCGTTGTTGGCGCCGGTGTCGTCGGAACGGCGGAGTTCGTGGCGATGGTCGTTTCTCAGTCGATATTGCACGAGCGGGTTCATGCTGGCGACTCTCCCGAACGAGCCCAGGACGCGATACCGCGCTGTGTTGTCATGCTTGAACGTAAAGAGCATCGAGAGCGGTTCGGAGCCAGAGCCCGAGAACTCGGCGGCCGCCGCGTCAAAGGTCCCGTAGTGCCCCACCCCATCGAACTGCGCCGCCGGGTGCGCGCCGAGCCACGCGGTGGGGTGTAGCCACGGTTGCTGGGCGCCGAGGGGGAAGTCTAGGTCATACGTGCCGGGGTTGAGGATGTTCGGGCAGCGGACGATGCCGGGGAGCTCGACAATCAAGAGGGCATCCAGGTCCAAGGTTCCGACGTTGTACCCGTAGAATCTGACGGCGGTAGCGCCAGCAGTGCCCTCGACTGCGAACGGTTTCCAGACAGCCGACGTACCTAACGCAGTGACGGTTGCACCATCGTCGAAGCTCACAGCAACATCTGTAATTCCCGCTGTCTTGTACGCCCCCACCAGCAGGCACCGCGTTCCGATTGCCACGTTGGGCGGATTCGGGCGCGTGAAGCCCGTGGCACCAAACGTAGTCCGTAGAAATCGCGCACCCTCATACACACCCACCGTCTGTTTCGTCAGTGCGCCTGTGCTCGCCCAGTCGCCGGTGCCCGCCGCATTGCATCCCGGGTCGGCGAAAAGCTCACCGGGTCCGGTCGTGAAGTTGGTCAGGCTCGGGTTCCAGAGCTCCCAAAACGCGAGGAGCTCCCCGAACCCGAAGAACCGCCGCAAGCTCCGGACGTCGTAGCCAGGCGCGGCACCATGCAGCATTCCCGCCCCCGGGGCTGGTCCGTAGCAACGCACGCCACCCCTGCGCCCCCCAAGCGCGGGGGAGCGGCGGCTCACCGGATGAGCTCCACGGTGTAGCCCGCCTCGCCGGCGGCCATGCCGGTCGCGTCCAGGGTGATGGTGCACGGACCCCAGAGGTGGCCGTTCGGGGTGAGGGTCTTGCTCCCGTCGGGCGGGAGCTCGGTGCAATCGGGCCAGACTCCGCCGTAGACGTCGTCTTCGATGGTGAGCAGCGCCCCGTCTCCCGCTTGCCAGGCGTGAATCGCCATCACGCGCTCGCCGGCGGCAACGTCCAGGTCGTCCGTGTTGCCAAATGTCACGTGGGCGCCGCCAGTCCAGTAGCCCTCCCGCTCGACAAATCCCCAGGTGGGTTCGATGCCCTCGAGCCCACCGAGCTCAGGGGCTCCGCTCCACTCGAACGTCCCCGAGCGCGAGCCGTGGATTCGCTGGATGCTGGCGTGCCACCCGACGGCACCGGGGCAGCCGGCGAGCAGAAGCGCGCGCGGTCCGGGGCGGTGATAGAGGGCGAGCGGGCGCGCCGCGGTGACGACGTGGCCCAGGTCGACCAAGCCTCCGGGGTTCACACGCGCCTGGACGCGTACGCGCCAGACGTTGTCCGCGCCCGGGCGCTCGCTCACCAACAGAACCGCGGAGGCGCACTTGCCGCCGGGCTCGTAGCTCAGCTCTTCGCGGTGGCCATTGATGCCCTGGTAAGTGAGGGTAGTCATACCGGCGGCGCCTCCCCCTCCTGGGTGTCCGGGTCGGCCGCGAACCCCCGCAAGAGGCCCCACCGAAGGGGCAGGTATTCATCGCCGCACCGGCCGAGCTCGAGGTTTAGAAGACGGAACGTCTCATCATCGACGGCCTCGGTGGCCGGGAGAACGCGTCCAGGAAACCCGTGGTAGACGAACACGCTCGCGCCCACGACCGTGGGGGCGAGGTTGAAGCCCGCCGCGGCGAAGATGGCCGCAGCCGTGGTCACGGCGACCTCTTCGGCCGTGACGTCGCCGGACACGTCGATGGCCACATCACCGCCGCCGTCCGCGCCGTCGCCTTCGGTGTCGTACTCGAACACCGTCACGATGCTCGGCGCCGGGTCGTTCCGATAGTAGAGCGTGAACTGGTCGGTTTCGTCCGTCAGCAAAGCCTTCGCGACGCAGTCGATGCGACAGAGCGCATGGGCACTGCGCCGGTCGGGGGTGTTGTAGTGGCAGAGGTAGGGGGTCGGGTAGAGCGCCCGTGCGTAGCCTGGGGGGAATGGGAGGGCGCCCACGATGCCTCCTCAGCTGAAGATGCGTCCGTCGGCGACGAAGGCGCGCGAGAGGCCCCACCGGACCGGCACCCACCCGTCGCCGTCGGAGCCGAGCGAGAGGTCGGTGATCACGAACCCCGCATCCGCGACGTGGTTTGAGCCCGGGTAGGTTTCGCCCGCGACCGCGTGGCGAATGAGCAAAAGACCATCGCCCGCGTGCTCAATGTAGACATGCAGCCCCGCCGTGAGCCCGATGGCAATTTCTACCAGGTCGGCTACCTCCTCCGGAGTTTCGGTGCCCGCCCATCCACCCGGCGGCGAGACCTCCACCCTTCCGCCTACCACCCCATTGTTGCCCACATCGAACTCGAACGACGTGGCGCCATCCACCACGGTGGTGAGGGCGAAATAGTCTGTGTCCACCAGGTCAGCGTAGCCCACGCACTGGATGCTTTGCAGCGCACGGGAGAAGCCTCGCGCGTAGGGCGTGTTGTAGTAGTTCGGGGCGAACGGTTTATATTGAGCCGCGGCGTACGCGGGCGGGATGCGAGGGGGCAAGGACATGGGCCGGGGCTCCGGGGGCGAGGGTGAGGGAGAAGGCGAAGGGTGGGGGCTACTTGTTCTCGGACGGGTCGGGGCTGAGGTATTCCCAAAACGCGGCGAGCTTGACGCGGCAGGTCTTGAACTTGCCCGCGCCTCCCTCCCACCGGAACTGCACCCCGAGCTCAGGGCGAGAGTTTGGGATCACGATGTTGTGTAGACGCCGGCCCTCTTGCTCGGTGATAGCCGAGAGCGTGACGAACTGATGACCCTCGGCGGCGGTGTCCGGGTCGCGCTGGCGGGTCGTGAACCGGAAGTCATCATTACGGTCGAGTGAGACCAGGATGGTGTCGAGGGTGGGGTCCGCTACCTCCTCTTCCTCGCCGTAAATCCAGAGGGAGGCATGAAAGCCCACCACCACCACGCCCTTGGCCCAAGTGAACTTGGTGCGGTTGGTTTCCTCTTCGCCCGAGTCGAAGTCCAGGCGAATCTCGCGAGTGTGCGGCGCGGCTGGACCCTGAAGAGCTGGGTAGCCGGGCTTGAGTTCTGGTCGTTGCATGGGGCGCCGTGCTTTCGAGGGTTAGTGGACGACGTTGACGGGCAAGCAGGTGAGCGCGCGCGGCGGCGAAGAGGCAAACGCTTCCGCCGCCGCGCTACGCGCGAAGCGGACTAGTTCTGCCCCAATCCTTCGACCTCGACACCGTAGACGCGCATCACGAGGTCGAGCCAGATGGTGGTGGGCGCGACGGGGGTCTGACCGCCGGGCGGGGTGACCAGGTTCGCGTAGATGACCACGGGCTCCTCAACCTTGCACATGACCGAGAACTCCCCATCCGTCTGCCCGTCGCGGCGCCAGATGTACCCCTCGTCGATGCGGAATCGGTTGTCGCTCGTGGGCTCGCCCGAGGTGCGGAGGTAGCTTGCCGCGCCCGCCTGCGGCAGGAGGTCACAGGTGCCGAGGGGCTTGATGGTGTTCTCATCGAACTGGGCCACCAAGCTGATGAACGGCAGGATGCAGCCGTAAAGGCCCTGTTCGAGGTTGAACGGTGAGTGTACCTGCGGGGGCAGGAGCAGCGCGGCCGGGTCGAACACCGGCAGGGTGCCCGCCTGGGCGGCGAGAGCATGGGCGCTCGCGCCCGGTCCCGGCCAGCCACTGTCCTCGATGAGAGCACGTGCGCCGCGGACGTGCATGGCGAAGCCTTCGACCACGAAGTCGCTCGCCCCGTTGGTACTTTTGCTCTTGCTGAGGTTGGTGTCCGCCCGGGTCGGGCGGTGGGCGTTGTCCGCGCCGAGCACGATGGGGGCGCGGCCGCGACCGAAGTCGAAGAACCCGAATTCTTGGACGTCGGCGACGAGCTGACACACGCCGTTGGTTTCGTCCGCGTCCTCCACGGTGAGCTGGAGGCTCGCCACGGAGTGGTAGGGCATCGTGCTGAGGACGTAGTCCTCGTCTTCCTGGTCGTAGGCTTGGATGAGCCGCTCGCGTTGGGTACGAAATGACATGGGTTCGGGTCCTGTCTGGGGGTTGGGGTCAATCTCGGGAGGCGCCCGAAGTCGGTGGGGAAGGGCCCCGGGGGGGCGGGAAGCTCGAGCGGGGGCGCATCCGCGCGAGCTTCCCGGGGTTCGGGGAGAGGGTCAGCGGGAGCGGGGGCGACCGACCAACATGGCCGAGTCACTCACGCCGGCGTTGCGTTCGGCAGCGCTCATCAGCATGGCCGTCTCTTCGGCGGTGAGCTGGGGCGTCGCGGCCGCTGCGCTCATCTCAGCGGCGGCGGGTTGCTGGGCTTGGCGCTGCCGGTAGAACGCGAAGTTCTGCGCCAGCTGGTAGCCGCCGAGCACGCAGGCGGCGACGCCGGGGCCGGCGAGCTTCCTGGTTTTCTTGGCGAAGTGTCCGCTGGCGACGAGCGCGGCGGGCAAGAGATACCAGCGGTCCCGCACGGTTTGCGAGTGCTGAGCCGCAAACATGCTGAAGTAGTAGCCGGCGCCTCCGGAAACGGTCGCCAACGCGGTCCCTTTGTAGCCGCCGAACAGTGCGGCTCCAACGCGGCGCGCGCGCGACGACTTCTTGGAACTCTTCTTCTTTGCCATGGGTCAACCTTTCCAAACGATGAGGAGGCCGGCCACCAGTGCCAGGCCGAGCCCAACTCCAAACCCGCCGAGAGCGGCGGACGAATTTTGAGAGAGTGAATCCGCGAGAGACGAGACGGGACCGCGCAAGGGTTTGGGGCTGCGGTCGAGCAGGACCTTTTGCCGCTCTCGCAATGTCTCGAGCGCCGTCCGGCTAGCGTCGTCGAGCGGCAACGCCTGCGCGGCCTCCTGCTCACGCTCGACGTGGTCGCGGACAATCTGCATGGTCTGGGCGTCGACTTGCATCAGGGCGCGAGCGTCCGCGTCGCGGCTCAGTTTGCGGTCGATGACCTCGGCGGCGCGGTCGGCGCAGTAGGCCACGGCCACCGCGCTCACCACCACGATGGCCACCACCGCGATAGCGGGCAACGCGCCGGTGTCGCTCTGAGCTTCGGTGGTGAGAGCTTGCTCACTCTGGAGGGACTCGGCGAGCGCGAGCGGGGTCTGGTAGAGAACGCGTGCGGCCCAGGCGCGCTCAGGGACCGCGTCCGGGCGGGGAGCGGGGTCGAGCACGAGCGGCACGGCGCTCGAGGTGGGCTCGGTGATGGTGCCGGCGAGCTCGGCCATCAACGCGGCGCGCTCGACGAGCAGGGCACGGAAGGAGCGGCGACGTGCGGCCGCGCTCCCGCTCTGCCAATCACCGGAGAGCGCGCGAGTGTAGCCGTCGGCAATGGCCCGGGGCAGCCCGGACGCATCGACGTGCACCCACTGGCCCCGGGGGGCCTGGGGCAAGCGAGAGATGCGCGGGGCGAGTTCGGGCATGGGGGCGTCTCAGAACCAAGCGAGCTTGACCAGCAAGGCCGCGAGGCCAATGGCGGGCAGAAGGTCCTCCCCGCCTGACGGGGCGCCTTGACCCGGTGGGGGTGGCATCACCGCGACGGGCGGAGGGGTAGCGGGAGATGGGGCAGGGGAAGGCGCAGGCAGGGGCGTGGGGGCGGGCAAACCGGGCAGAGCCGGCAGCCCAGGCATGGGCCCCGTTTGCGCAGGGGGAGGCTCGGTGGGAGCCGGGGCGGGGCTCGGGAAGGAGGGCACCTCGGGGGGCATGCTCGGCGGCTCGGTGGGAGCCGGCAGCGCGGGGAGCCCGCCGCTCGGGGGAGCGGGCAACGTGCCGGCGCGCGACTCGGCCCAGCGCTGCAATGCGTCCGCGTGCGCCTGTGTGATGCTTCCCGAGGTGGGGAGGGTGGCCCCCTCGTGGGAGTTACTCCAGACGCTGAAGCTCGCGAGCATGAAGCTATCGCGGTCACTCCAGGCGGGGGAGAGGTCCTCGGGTCGAGAGCCGTAGTCGGTCGGCCCGGCTTCGTTTCGACCATCCGTCACGAACCAAGCGGCGAGCGTGGCTTTCGCCTGGAGAATGGCAGCGGCAGAGATGGCAGCAGGCGGGGTTTCGACCCAACTCTCCGGCAACTGCAGCACGTCGCCGGGGTAGATGACAAAGCCGGCGTTAGTGGGGTCGGGGCGGCCACGCACCTGGGGGTTGGCGGCGCGGAGCTCGCGCCAGCGGTTGCCGTCGCCGGTGAGCTTCTGAGCAATCTTCACGCCGTAGTCGTTCGGCTCGACAGTGTAGGTTTGACCGTCCGCGGCGAGGCCACCCGTATCAAAGCGGGAGAGAATGAAGGGGCTCGCGGCTCGGGCATGGCGGGCGACCAGGGCCGCGGCGGGGCGGGAGAGGCTTTTCCAAGGCAGGGCGGGGCCGGTGCGTCGGAGGGCCTTCTGCACGCTCGCGAGCGGCAACCCGAGCTCGCGAGCCGCCTGCTTGCTGCTTAGGGTGGTGAGCTCGGGGCGACGCTTGAGCGCACGCTCGGCGCGCAGGACGCTGGGGCTCGTGCGGGTCAAGACAGCGGGGCGCCGTTTGCCGGTTCCGAGGGGGTTTGCGTCAGCGAGTCGGATGGTGCGTCCGTACATGGGAACGGCCTTTCGGAGGCGCGCGCGAGCGGTACGCTCGAGCTCGGCGCGCGCGAGCTTGGAGCCGCTGGCAATGAGTGCGCGAGAGGGTCGCTCGCCGCGCGAGATGCCCAGAGCGGTATGCAATGCAGCTTTGCCGAGTGCACCGCCGGGCAGGTGTTGACGGGCCGTGCGGGTCGCGGCAGAGCGGGCGGCGCGGTCGATGCGCTGCCCCTTGGCCACCCCGAGAGCGGTAGAGAGGGCGGCCTGACCGACCGCGCCACCGGGCATGTTTTCGCGAGCGGCGCGGATGCCGGCGGTTTTGGCGGCGCGGTCGATGCGCTCTCCCTTGGCCGCGCCGACCACGGTATCAAACGCGACCTTGCCCGCGATGCCGCCGGGAATTCGCTCGCGAGCGGCGGCCACGGCCGCGTCACTCAGGTTGCCCCCGCGCGCCATGTTGACCGCGGTCTGTGCCGCAATCTGCGCCGCCGGCCCGCCGGGGATAGCGCCGATGGCCGCGTCCTTGAGCATCTGGTCCCAGCTCTTGCCCTCGTTGGCGGCGGCGAGCGCGGAAGCGCCGGCGGCGATACCGGTGCCGATGCCCGGAACGAAGCTCGCGCCGGTCGCCACGACCCGCAGAGCCGTGGAGCCGTAACGTTTGCGGGCGCGGTTCAGGCCGGCACGGGTGCGTGCGTCGCAGCGCGCGTTCGGGTCGGAGGCGACGCGCAGGAACGCGTTACGGCGATACTTCGCCGGCAGGCGCCGGAGCGCCACCTTTTCCGGGGAGGCGACAGCGCGGAAGGCTTTGCTTTGGCGGAGGGACTTGGGGGCCAGGCGACGCGGGTCGACGGCGGCGCGGAAAGCTTTGGTCTTGGCGGCGCGGTAGGTGGCGCGCTTGGCTGACTTGAAAGCGCGCTTGCTGGTGCGGGCAACACCCCGAGCGCGCTTCTTGAGCTTGCGACCGAGTTTCTTCAGACCGCCCCAGCCCACATCGCCCGGGCCAGGTGGCGCCGCGCCCATCACATGGCTACCTCCGCCAGTTACCAGCATGCAGGACTCAGGGTGACACGCCCGAGCGGCGCGCTCGGCTCCTTACTTGACAGGAGCAAACGCTTGTGCGTCCGGTAGACGCATGCGGAAATGGTCCTGCATCGGGTGCGGGCGCGAGCGCGTCGCGCGCCGGATGCCCGAGGAGTGCGAGTGCGGGATGGTGGATAGCTGGCTCCGCCGGGAGAGCGAGCACGACACCGAAGGCGCGCCGGCCGCCGTCCGGCTCGACCAGCTCGACGAGGGCGCGCGCATCGTGCGGGTGAGCTCGGGAGTCGACGCGCTCGACCGCGTGCTCGGGGGAGGCTGGGCGGAGGGGAGCTCCGCGCTCGTCTACGGCGGACCAGGGGCGGGGAAGAGTCGGCTAGCGTACGGATGGGCAGCGCGACGCTCTCCCGTGCTCTTGGTGGCGACCGAGATGCCCGAGCCGCTGACCGCGTACACGCTCCGGGATTTGGGGCTGGACCCGGCTCGGTTCTTTTACGGCAGCGAGCGGGGTTTCCGGCGCATGGCTCGGCGGGTGCGGGCGCGTAGCGTGGTGATTGACTCCCTCAGCGAGGCCGAGGGGCGGCCGCGCTCACTCCTCCGGGAGCTACGCGCCTGGGCTTCGGAGTCGGGGGGCATTGGCTGGGCCATCGCCCACGAGAACACGCGGGGGCGCGCCTTCGGGGGCATCAAACAGGAACACGCACCCGACTACGTGGTCCGGGTGAGTGCACAAGGCTCCGATGGAGCTAGGCTGCGGGTGGCAAAGAGCCGCTACTGCGGTCGGGGGGAGTGCTCGCTCTCGCTCGCTCCCGCGCGGAAGAGAGTCGCATCGCCAACCGACAGGCACGCAGGAGCTCGCCCGGGCTCGCGTCGTGACTCTGAGCGAGCTGGTAGAGCGCATCTACGAGCCCTGCCCACGCCGCCGCCCCGAGGGGTTGACGACCCCGAAACCTCGCCAGCTCGGTGAAGCCACGCTCAGTGAGGCGGAGGCTTCGGACGCGTCCCGGGGGCCGCTCGACGAGAGCACGCGCCGTCAGTCCGTCCAGGTGCCCGCAGACGCAATTCATGCCGACCCCTTGGTGGTCGCACAGCTCGCGGATGGTTGGCGGAATCCCTAAGCGCCCAGTCAGGGTGTCGATGCTCTGCAGGACCTCGAGCTGGCGCACGGTGGGGGGTTTGGTGGGGCTCATGAGACCAAGCCTCTCGAGGGCGGAGAGCCAGGGGGAGGTCGCTGGACGACGCCCTGGCGGACGGCCACCCCGAACTTGAAACCGAGCAGGGGCAAGAGCGCGTTCAGGTGGTCAAGCGGGAGCGCGAGCGTGGTTTCGCGGT
>Ga0315545_1001341_pt1 | contig 24065 bp, 19 predicted proteins | sample SalMarSW160210MG_FD_203096 | JGI IMG/M metagenome (GOLD analysis project Ga0315545, IMG submission 203096) | Salt marsh sediment microbial communities from the Plum Island Ecosystem LTER, Massachusetts, United States - Salt Marsh Sediment SW1602-10 ...
AGCGAAAAAAAGAAAAAAATACCAATGCGAATTTGCTCACAACGCCCAACCACCAAAAACACCCCTCAAATGCCCCATCTATAGGGCTCCCTTGCCTGTCCCGTTACGATCCTTCGGAATCGCTGCTGCATGCGAGCGAACCCCTCGATCTGAGCGGGAGATGGCCGCACGGCAGAGAGCGCGGAGAGCGCAGAGAGCAAGATGAGAATGACCCCTCCATCGCATATGTGGTTTACTCTGCGTCTCTGCGTCTTTGCGTTGAAAGATTTTAAGAATATAAAACGCAGAGACGCACGGACCCAAAGGAAGCTCTAGTGTTCTGTCAAACCTTCAGTGGACGGAATGAAAGCTTCACTCCACGGAATGAACCAGCTCCCATGCTCAGTGAACGGCTTCCACCGTGGAATGAACGGTTCACTGGACGGAATGAACGGTTCACTGGACGGAATGAACGGTTCACTGGACGGAATGAACGGTTCACTGGACGGAACGAAAGCTTCGTGGGAAGGCACGAAAGCTTCGTTGCACGGCACGAAAGCTTCGCTGGACGGACTGAAAGACCTACTGGTTGGGGTCGAAATGCACGTAACTAACCAAGAATCAGTATGTTAGCAGAGATTCAGTCCTGCCTGGCCGGGTAGACAGCTGGTTATGATACAAGCGCGGACGCAAACGCTTCTGCGTGTGCTCCTGTCTGCCGTACCACAGGTAGAACGGCAGACAGGATCAAAAAGGGCCCGGAGCGACCGGCAAGGAACAAAAATGGCAGGAGTTCAGATCTACCTGTGCTACGGCAGACAGGAAGAACAAAAACGCGGAGGTCAATTGGCAATTCACAGCCAAGGATGCCAGGATAAACCTAACGCGCGTTCATCTCTGCCTGTGCTACGGCAGACAGGCGACAGTGGAGAGTTGACACGACACTAGGCATCAATTACCGCTTAAACGCAGCCACACCCGAAAGAAAAAAGACCTTGACAATTGTTGTCATGCGTTGATAATGATTAAAAATAGTATGATGCAATGGCGCATGCTTTGTTGCGAAGGGCAATCGTACGAAAGGAGGCAAGTCATGTCGAAGCCAACACCCCCCTATTATTACAAAGAGTATAGCAGCGATGCGTATCATTGGGAAACTACCTGTTCGCTGAACCACTATGCTGCGCCCGGCTGGAAGAAGTCTAATACACCCCCGCCGGGGAGGGAGCAGTGCAACCAATGTAAAGCGAAGTAGAAGCGTATTGTTAGTTTAATCGACACCGAAGAGCGGCGGAGAAAACTGCTGCCTTTCGGAGGGTTCAGGCCCTCCATCGCCCTCAGCACGATCGCAAGCCGCCGCGCCGTTCAAAATGAAGGCAAGGTTTTCACCAATGTGCCGCCGAATTGCCTTGACCCTCCAACCTCGCATAGGTTACTGTCCGAGAAACCCACGTTAAATTCACCCGACCGACCCAAGCGGATCTGGCCGAGCTCCAAAGCCATGGCCCATAAATCACCCATCAGAAGCCCGGAGCTGGTCTGGGCGGGGAAATACGACGAGAAGGGCGAGCTGAAGCCCGTTGACAGGACCATCCTTCCGTTCCAGGTGGTGGAGACCGTCAACGAATCCAAAGCTGACCGCGAGAAGGCCCAGCGAGACCTTTTCACAAAGCAGGCTCAGGACAGCGAATGGCGAAACATGCTCATCTGGGGCGACAACAAGGTCGTCATGTCCTCTCTCCTCCCTCGCTTCGCTGGCAAAATCAACCTCATCTACATTGACCCTCCCTTCGCCACAGGCCAGGACTTCTCCTACCGCGTCCGCATCGGGGACGAGGAGTTCGTCAAGGAACCCTCCATCATCGAGGAAAAAGCCTACCGCGACACCTGGGGCCGCGGACTCGACTCCTACCTCCAGATGATGTACGAGCGCCTCACGCTCATACGAGAACTCCTGGCGGAGGACGGATCTATCTGCGTCCATATAGGGACGAACGTGAACCACGCTGTGCGGACGGTGATGGACGAGGTGCTCGGCCCCGATAATTTCCGAAACGAGGTTTTGGCCAAGAGGGGCACCAAGAGCGTGCAAGCCCAGTTCGACACCATCGACTCCCTGATGTGCGGCTACGACACGATATTGGTTTACAGCCGCAGCCCCTCCAGGCGGCTGTCTCATCTGCGCAAGAAGCTCCCAGAGGTAAGACCAGGCACCTGGAATAACCACTGGCGCGGGACCGATAGGCCGACTATGCGGTACAAACTATTTGGCGTGGTGCCGACCACAGGGCAGTGGCGCTGGTCCAAGCAGCGCACGGTGCGCGCTGTCGCCAACTATGAGACTTTCGTGTCTGACTACTCCCCGAAAATGAGCATAGACGATTACTACCTATCCGTGCTGGGAAGAACGGGTGAGAAGCTTGACTTTGTCCGATTAGGTCTCAGGGGGAAGCCGGAGCATTACGTCCGACCGACCGAGACTCGGCTACTCAATGACATCTGGTTAGACATACCAGCCTACCAGAGGAGCAACTTTCCGACACAGAAGAGCGACGAGTTGCTGTCCCGCATCCTAGGTTGGCTGTCCGGCGAGGCCGACACCGTTGCGGACTTCTTCTGCGGGTCGGGGACGACCGGGGCCGTGGCGGAGAAGCTGGGGCGGCGATGGATTATGTGCGACTTATCGAAATGGGCGATTCAGGTAACGCGCAAGCGATTACTTCAGATCGAGGGATGCAAGCCGTTCGAAATCCTGAACCTCGGCAACTACGAGCGGCATAAGCTGGCCGCGAACGGACTCGCCGGATGGGACCGATACGTGAAGTTCATCCTTCAGCTCTATCGAACCGAGCCTGTCAGCGGCTTCAGGATGCTCCACGGCAAAAAAGCCCGCGCCTCGGTGCACGTCGGAAGCGTTGACAGCCCCATCACCATGCGTGAGATCCGCGAAACGCTCAGGGAAGCGAAGGAGGCAGGCATCCGCGAAGTTCATTTCCTCGGCTGGGACTTCGAAATGGGCCTGCACGACCTGGTGAGCGAGGTTGGCGACGAATACGGCGTGAAAATTCGCCTCGTGTCCATACCAAAGGAATCGCTGGAGGTCGCGGACCCGGCAAAGGAGAAGATCAGGTTCTTCGATCTCAATTACCTTGAGCTGGCCCACACCGTCAGAGGCAAAAAGCTCACCGTCACCATCAAGGACTTCATCATCGCCAACCCCGAATACCTCCCTGACCATGTCCGCGAAAAGATCAAAAAGTTCACCGACTACATTGACTACTGGGCCGTTGACTGGCATTACCACGATGATACATTCCACAACGGCTGGCAGTCCTTCCGCACCCGAAAGAATCCCAAACTTGAAACAAAAGGTGCCCACGCCTACAATAAGGCCGGCAGATACAAAGTCCTGGTCAAAGTCGTGGACATATTCGGCAATGACACCACGAAGCTTTTGGAGCTAAAGATATGAAAGGCAAGGCAAAGAGAAAGTCACCCCAAATCATCGTAAGAGATAGCAAGCCAGTGGCAGTTATCCTGGAGATTGACGAGTACCAGGAGATGCTGGAGCGCCTGGAGGATGCAGAAGATTTGAAGACCTTGCAGGAGATGAGGAAGAGGCCGCTCCAGTTCAGAAAGCTGGATGACTTCCTGAAGGAGTACAGTCCGGGTGTATGATGTCTTTCTCGAGCGGGCAGCCCAACGGGACCTCAAGCGCCTTTCGGCGCCGGATTTCCAGCGAATCATTCGCCACATCAAAGCCCTGGCCGAAAACCCAAGGCCTTCCGGGTGCCATAAGCTTGCCGGCTCAAAGAACGATTGGCGCATTCGGATTGGACACTATCGAGTCATCTACGAGATTGATGACAAAGGAAGCGCTGTCAGGGTGATGCGCGTCAGACACCGGCGGGAGGTGTATCGTTAAGACATGGGCGTAATCGCGTTAGACCAGAAGATTAAGCACGCCGTCGCGGGCTGGCGGGAGAAGGGCTACGAACGCGCAAGCGTCGTAACCCAGCGCCTCGTCGAATTCTGGTTCAAAGAGGGCCACATCCTCGCCGATGGCACCGAGTTTCACTTCTGGCGCGCACAGCGAGAAGCGATGGAGGCGCTAATCTACGTTTACGAAGTATGCCGCTACCACAACCTCTATGCCCTCTCCCGCAACCTCGGCGTTAGCTTGAGCTTCGATCCCACAACCGACAACTGGCCAAAGTACTGCTTCAAGATGGCTACCGGCGCCGGTAAAACGTTCGTCATGGCCATGGCCATCGTCTGGCAGTATTTCAACCGTTTCTTCGGCACGCAAAATGGCTGCCGCTATACGTCCAAGTTTGTGCTCATCGCCCCCAACCTCATCGTCCTCGACCGCCTCGACGCGGATTTGCGCGACAACGCCATGTTCCGGAAATACCCGTTCATCCCGCCCGAATGGCTTGCGGATTTCGACTTCCTGCGCATCTACCAAAGCCAGGTTTCCCCTCCGACCGGCCACGGCGTCCTCTACCTAACGAATGTGCAGCAGCTTTACGAGGCCCCGGAGGACGAAGAGGTCAACGCCCTCGCCGAAGCCCTCGGGGGGCCAGTGGTAAAGGGCGCCTCCATCAGCCGCGCCGACCTTCAGGAGGCTCTTGGCCACCATGACAATCTCTTGGTCCTCAACGACGAAGCGCACCACGTCCATTCCGGGGCTCCGGAATGGCCCGCGGCTATCGAGAACCTGCACAGGCGCTGCCTCCAGCGCGGCGGAGATGGACTCACGGCCCAGCTTGACTTCTCCGCCACACCCTATACTGGCGGCGGCGAGTCAAAGCACTACTTCCCGCACATTATTTACGACTATCCGCTTGCGGCTGCCATCCGCGACGCGATTGTCAAGCGCCCGCGAATCGGCGAGATCCAGCACGCGCCCGAACCGGTCACGCGCGATTTCGTCCGAAAGAACCAGCTTCAGATTGATACGGGAGTCGAGGTCTTCCGGCGCCTGCAGCGAGACTTCTCTCAAACCGGAAAGAAACCAGTGCTTTTCGTGATGACTGATAACACCCGCAACGCCGACAAAGTCGGGGCCTACCTTGAGAAGCAGCGCCGGCTGACAACCCTTGTAATCCATACCGATAAGAAGGGCAATATCACGAAAAAGGATCTCGCCAACGCCCGCGAGGCGGCACGCTCCATAGACACCAATAAGTATCATGCCATTGTCAGTGTCATGATGCTGAAGGAGGGCTGGGACGTCAAGAACGTGTGCGTCATTGTCCCGCTCCGGTCCTACCAGTCGGCCATCCTTGCAGAGCAAACCCTTGGCCGCGGACTGCGGAGGATGTCGCCCGACGCAGCCGGCCTCGACGAGAAGCTCATCGTCATTGACCACCCCCGCTTTCGCGAGCTGTGGAGGGCCGAGATTCGTGACGGGGACCTTGACATCGAGATCACCGAAGCGCGCAACGTCTATGAGCCCGAGAACGTCGTCCAGGTAGACCCCATAAAAGCCGAGTTCGATATCGAAATCCCTGTTTTGTCGGGCGGCATCACCCGAGATGTCCGCCGCGTTTCCGACTTGGATGTCAAAATCCTTCCCGGACAATTGTTCTGCTTCACCGAGCTCAAATTGCCAAAGATCATGTACCGTGAGAAAGACCTCCTGACGCAGAACGTTGACCTCGAGCGCGAGCTATCTTTCGACTTCACGGACCGCTACGACACCTATCTGTCGGCGATGACCAAAGCGATACTGTCGAGGTGCGCCGCCTCCGCACAATTCGCGGAACTTCTCCCAAAGGTTCGCCAATATATCGAGACGAGGTTATTTGACCAGGCGGTGGACATGGCCGACCGCGAAACCGTAGCCAAGCTTAACCACATTACCGTCCGGGAAAAAATAAGCGACGTTTTTGTCAAAGCCGTGCTGCGGCTGCAAGTCGTCGAGGAACCTTACGAGCTGGTTGCGTCCTTCCGGGTGACCTCATGGAATGAGGGTCTCGCCTTTCACACGTCGGAGCCCGTCTATCCTGCCAAAAGAACGGTCTTTGCCAATCGCGAGCGCTGTGGATTGCCCTACCCTCATCGCAGTGATTATGAGAGGCGCTTCATGCAGTATCTGGACGGACAGAAGGAGGTGGTCGCCTACACCAAGAACCTACCCCGAATGCCCCTCCGCATTCCCTATCACGATAACGAAGGCTACCTCCGTCATTACGTTCCGGACTTCGTAGTTAAGACCAAGGCGCGCTATTACCTTATTGAAACAAAAGGATCGGGGTGGGATGACCAGTCCACCACGCTGCACAAAACAAAGGCCGCACGCCAATGGTGCACAAAGGTCTCCCAACTCACCGCCCGGGACTGGGCATTTGTCAAGCTACTCGAGACCGATTTCGACCGTTTCCACAGCCTCCCCCTTAGCGAACTTCTCCTCGCCGCTTCCCAATAACAAGGCCCGGTCTCGTTTGCCCCGCGGCGCAACTGTCGGCGAGCGTGGCCAGGACCTTGTTGCCCATGTTCTTCGAGGGGCGGGATGACCCTCCGAGGAAAAGGGCCAGGCGAAGGCCCGCCGGAGGTAGGCTTCCTCTTGGCCCGGGAGGCTCGGGCGCGCCCGGGTGGGAGCTTGTCGTCCTGTGTCTTGGCAGAGTCCGGCTTGTCGTGGCTTGAAGAAGGAAGGCGAGCGCTCTGTCCGCTCTTTCGGCCAAGTTCTTGCAGCTTTAGGTGAGACCGCGGAGGCCACGGGTGTATAATTGGAGTAGCGAGGGCTCGGATAGCCGGGCGGGCTGCCGGCGCCCGGAGAACGTTCGGCAACCCTCGCCGAGAGAAAGGGTGGACAACTGAAAGTCATCTCTGCTTCCAGAAGGGTTGACCTCGTAGGGGGTTACCCCCGAATATTCGCCGACCTGCTGGACAGGAAGGCGCCGCCGGAGTGCGTTCACACGCTGGTGATGTGGACGAAATCGCCCCGGAACCTTCTGTCTCATCCGCTCCTCTCCGCGAAGGTCAAGAACTACGAGAGCCTCTTTCTCCACCTGACGGTGACCGGCATGGGAAGCTCTATCCTGGAGAGGAATATCCCCCCGGCGGGCGAGGTTTTGGGGCTTCTTCCCGATGTTATCCGCGTGGTGGGCGGTCCTGAGCATGTTCGGCTGCGTTTTGACCCCATCGTTCATTTGCGGATGCCGGACGGCAGGCTGTACTCCAATCTCGCCCTTTTCGAAGGTGTTCTCCGGCCGGCCGCAAAGGTCGGCATAAGAGACGTGACCATAAGCTGGATGGATGAGTACCGCAAGGTCCTTTCTCACCTCGGGAAAAAGGGGATAGTTCCCCAGTCGCCCTCCGAAGAGCTGAAGAGAAAAGAGTTGGGTCTTCTTCTGGGGATAGCGAGAAGGTATCGAGTCCGGCTGCACGGGTGCTGCGAGGCGATTATGGAGCGCTCGAGGTGCATTGACGGTTGGCTGTTGAGCAGTCTTCACCCGCGCGGTCTTGCTTGCTCAACTAAAAGAGCGGCTGGCCAGAGAGAGTTGTGTGGCTGCACCGAGAGCTACGATATCGGGGCTTACAGGCAATGCCCCCACGGCTGCCTCTATTGCTACGCTAATCCCAAAATCGAGTAGGGGGTCCGCCCCGCGCGCGCCCATGCGGTCTGCGCTTGAGGGCGGCGGCGGCGGGAGTGCTCAATCGCCTGAGAAAGCCACGACCTTGTTTCGCCCGAGCGATTTCGCCTTGTAGAGGGCCTTGTCTGCGGCCGAGACGAACTCCTCCTTGTTTTTGGATCCCCCCTCCAGCACAGCGACACCGATGCTGACCGTCAGCGAGCCATTGGGTTGGGAGGACTCGCCATCGAAGGGCTGCTTCTCGACGGCGCCCCTTATCCTTTCTGCAACGGAGATTGCGCTTTCCCTGGTCGTCTCGGGCATGATGATCACAAGCTCTTCCCCGCCGTAGCGGAAGGCAAGGTCGGTCTCGCGGATGGACTTGCGGATGAACTCGCCTATGGTGGCAAGGGCCTTATCCCCTGCGGGATGCCCTATGCTATCATTGTAGTTCTTGAAGAAATCAATGTCAACCATCGCCAGAGCGAGGTCTCTTCCGAAACTCAGGGTACGGGCGATCTCTTGCTCAATACGGTCGTCGAAATGCCTGCGATTGTAGAGGCCGGTCAGAGAATCTTCGGTGGAAATGTGATGAAGTTTCTCGTTTGCCTCCCTGAGCTCGCTGTTGAGATGCTGCACTTGGCCGTTGTAGGCTTTCAGCTCGTTCATCTGTCTTTTGGCGATCTCCACGAGGTGCGTGACCACGGTGGGAATGCGGTCAATCTCGTCGGTGTCATCGAGGTGCGACATGTCTTTGAAGGGGTCGCTCTCCGTCCGGAGACGCTCGATGGTTTCCACCGCCTGTCCGACCTTTCCCCAAACCTCCTTCATTATTTTCCCGCCCAGCAGGGCGATGCCCAGGGCGATAAGCGCAAGAATGCTCACCGACATTGCCCCCATGCTGCTGCGGAGGAAAAGGTTGGCTTGAATGATGTAAAACATCACCAGAAGCGGGATGACGGTCGTCAAGGCGTAGATGACGGCGACTTTCACACGGGTCTTTCGACCGGCGGCCGACACATTATTCCGCCCCGCCCTGCGCGGGCTCGGCAGTTCCGCGTCGTCTTCCGTCGGGGGCGCCCCGACGGCAAAGGGCTCGGGGCCTTTTTCAGAAGCGATACCGATGACATCCTGTGTCGTGTCCATAGTAATTAACCGTATTTCTTTCGTGTTTGGTGGAATTACATCGAGAACTGTTTTCCGAGATATATCTTTCTGGCCGTGGGATGATTGACCAGGAAATCAGAAGTACCTGAGCATTCCACACGTCCCTCGTTGATTATGTAAGCCCTGTCAACGACGCTGAGCGTTTCTCTGACGCTGTGGTCGGTGAACAGAATGCCGATCTCTTTCTCGCGCGCCATGACGTGCATGATTTGTTGGACATCGAAAACCGCGATGGGGTCCACGCCCGAGAAGGGCTCGTCCAGCATAATGAAACAAGGTGAAGTGACGAGCGCCCGGGTTATCTCCAACCTTCGCCGCTCGCCTCCGGAAAGCGTATAAGCTTTTTGGTTCGCGAGGTGAGCGATGCCCAGTTCCTCGAGGAAACGCTCGAGTTTTATTTTTCGCTTCGAGCGGTCAGGCTCGATGGTTTCCAGAATGGCCAGAAGGTTCTCTGCGACCGTCAGGTTCTGGAAGACCGATGGTTCCTGGGAGAGATAGCCCATTCCAAGTCTCGCTCTTCTGTACATCGGGACTTCTGTTATGTCCTCTCCTCGGAAGAAAACCCTGCCCTCCTCCGGGCGTATCAGGCCGATTACCATGTAGAAGGTCGTTGTTTTTCCGGCGCCGTTTTTGCCGAGAAGCCCGACGATCTCCCCTCTCTTGACCACGATGTCCACTTGGTCCACCACCCTCCTTTTTCGGAAGGACTTGACCAGCTTGTCAGTTCTGAGAAGCTCTTTTTCGGGATTTGACGAGCCAGCGGGCGTGGAATCCGCCTCAGGTCCCGCCGGATCCTCATGGGAGCGTCGTTTTTTCATCGGGAGTAGGTTCTCTTTGCGCTGCCCACGCCTTCGGTGGGGATTTTCCCCACTGCATCCTCGTTGCTGCGCCAATTTCCTCAAATAGTGAGCTGTTCTTGCGCGGCCGGAGGCTCTTTCTTCGACTCCAACTCTGGCTTTTCCCCACCCTTTGGCGGGGTTCGTTCCGGTTCCGTAAAGCCCAGAAAGCTCTTTCTATCGGGGCTAAAGTCTATGGTTTCGACCTCTTTATCGAAGATCACCTCGTCCTTGTTTCTGTCAAAGATCAACTCTAAAGCTTTAATCTGCTTCATCGCCTCTTCGTCCCTATATACAACTTTCTTGCCAGTTTTCGGATTGCCGTAAAGATGAATGATGTTGCTTTTTGCATCGTACGCGGCCTTTTCACACCGCGCCTGCTTTTTCCCTTCCACCTGGTTTATTGCCACGTTGCCGCTGCATACGACGGTCTTGATTCCTTTCAGCTTGGGATTTTTCTTCTTATCCTCCTCGCTGTAGTTCCAGACCTCCATTTTGTCTGCATACATAATCCCGCTGTCATCTCTTGCCACGACGTTTCCGGTATAAACGGCCATGGGGGACCTCTCGGACTTTTTGTCAGGCTTCGACGCAGGCTCTTCCTTCTTCAATTTCAGGCTGAACCTCTGGGAGGTGATGACCAGAGGAGACCTCTTCTTCTTTTTCTTCGGCTCGTCCGGGGTGGTATCTTCTCGACTATCCGCCCCGCTCGGCGATGGGGCATCAGCCGATTCGCTTGGGAGCAACCTCGCGATGTCCAACTGCGTGCTCACGCCGCCCTCGCAAAAGAGCACCCGCTCTTTTTCATCCTTATCGAACAGGGCCACCGAGGAGGAAAGTTTCATGACGTCGCCGCCGTCAACCATTTCAGCCCCGAAATCGAAGATTTTGTCGGTAGTGGAGTTCACGAAGACGGACTTTCGGCCGCGGACCTTCCAGCGGTACTTGCCTTTCTTTCCCGGAACGGGCTCCTTGAACTCGAACTCCCGGCGGGTGATCTTCGGGATGAAGGCGACCGTGCTGTCCGGGGAGGGTGAGTTTTCGCGGAGCAATTCGTCGCCCGCAAAGGCGATGTCGCTTTCTCTGACCCAGAACAGCGCCACAAGCATAGCGGCCACTCCGCAAAAAGCGAGCAGCGACAGAGCTTTACCGGCAAGGGCCGCCGTTTGGCGCCGCTTAATGCCGCTCATCCTTCGCTCCTTTCTGCCACCACTATGGCAACAGTTTTCTCCCATAGCCCGGCGGATTTCAAGAGGGAGTCAATTACCTCCCGGACGGCGCCTTTCCCTCCCCGATTTTTGGTGACTCTTTTGGCCGCTTTTTTGACCTCCTCCGCGGCGTCGGCGACGGCGTAGGAGGCCCCGGCCGTCTTGAGCGGAGGTATATCGGAGAGGTCGTCGCCGATATAGCACACCTCCTTGTCCCTGAGGGAGTACTTGTTCAAAAGCGATTCGTATGCCGCCAGCTTATTGGCGACGCCCTGGTAAACGTCCTCCACCCTCAGGTCTTTCGCTCGGTTGGCGACAGCCTGGGAGTATCTGCCGGAGAGAAAAGCGACTTTTATCCCCGCCGAAAGGGCGAGAGTGATTCCCAACCCGTCCCGCACGTGGAAAACCTTCAACTCTTCCCCGGAGTCCCCAACTATAAGCCTTCCATCGGTAAGCACTCCGTCCACGTCTGTGATAATAAGTTTGATCATTTTCCTGCTCGTAGGGTTAAGGTCTTCTGGGGATGGACGCCCGCCAGCCTTTCAGGCCAATCCCAGCAAGTCCCTCTCGTCAACCATGCCGACGGGCTTGCCTTCTTCGTCCACAACCACCAGCGCGCCGACGTCTTTCTCTTTTACAAATCTCAGGGCTTCCGCCACGAGGGTCTCCGGACCGACAGTCACAGGATTTCTGGTCATGAACGTGTCTATCTTCTTCTGGGCGACGTCAGGGTCTTTTTCGATAGCTCGTCGGAGGTCTCCGTCGGTGAAAACCCCCGCCAGCACGCCTTCTCCGTTGACGATGGAGACCATGCCAGCATGAGCTTCCGTAATTTTGTGCAGAGCGTCTATAAGCCTCGTTCCGCACGGGACGACAGGTGACATCTTCTTGTGCCTCATGACGTGCCTTATTTTCAGAATCTTCCGCCCGATGGCGCCGCCCGGATGGTAATAGGCGTAATCCTCCAGGCTCAATCCCTTCTTGTCCAGCAGCGCCATCGCCAGGGCATCCCCCATTGCCAGGGCCGCCGCCGAGCTCGCTGTGGGGACGAGATTCATGGGGCACGCTTCTCTCTCGACGGAAATGTCAATATTCAGATCGCTGTTCCTCGCGAGCGTTGATTCGGGATTGCCGGTCAGCGAGAGGATTTTCGCCCCAATTTTCTTCACCGTCGTCAGAAGCGTAATGACCCTCAATACCTCCTCCGTTTCGCCGCTGTTGGAGATAACTATCACCACGTCATCTCCGGCAATCATCCCCAGGTCCCCGTGGACAGCTTCTTGAGGATGGACAAAATAAGCCGGCGTCCCCGTGCTGGACAGAGTCGTCGCCAGCTTGCGTCCAATGATACCAGTTTTCCCCATCCCCGTGACTATGATTCGGCCCTTGCAGGCGGCGACCATATCCACAGCTTTCCCGAAATCTTCTCCCAGCCTCTTGCCAAGCGATAGCACTGCGTCCGCTTCAATGGCGAAAACATTCTCGGCGATTTCTCTTGCTCGGGGCTTTTCGGTCTCGGCCACGGCTCCACTCGCAGTTTGTTGAGTTGTTCGAGGGCGGCTATCCTTATTTCTACAGCCAGGTCACAACTCTTCTGAGGGACACGTGAGAGAATCGCGAACCGTCTGAACCGCACCCCTCCTCTGGTAGTCCAACCGCGTCCGGCTACCGTTACGACGTCCGCTGGCTGCAAACCTTTCGCATTGAGTGCAACAATAGTAGCACCCGCTCACGAAGCGGTCAAACGATTATCACGACGCGGGTGCGGCTCCATTTCAGTGGCGGAACTGTCCTTGGACCTAACCCGTGCCGGAATCGCGACCCCATCCCCACACTCGCCTTTACGAGGAGGAGAAAACGCCGGGCTATTCGAACTGGCGTCGAGGAATCCTTCGAGTCGTGACGCACATATCTCGCCCTTTCAGGGCTCATCATTCTTGAACCGGAGCCTTTTCTCAGGGCGTTGCCCTGAGCTTTGTTAAGTCTGCCCTTACAGGGCGATCCGAAAGCAATCCTCAGCCCTGAAGGGGCGTAATATTCTAACCCAGGGCAACGACGTGTCAACAGCATGTGATAAAATGAAAAAGCCCTGAAAGGGCGCAATATTCTAACCCAGGGCAACGCCCTGGGGAAATACAACGTGATGAAATAAAAAAGCCCTGAAGGGGCGTAATAGGCTCATCCCCAATACACGGTTCGCTCCGGATACACGAGAGCGGACCCGCGTGCCACTGAAATGGAGCCACACCCTCACGACGCGGGTGCTTGATATTGCCAAGCGCAGGGGTGCGGCCGTATCTGCGTGGCACATTTCGGATGAATCCTCCGCTCGAGAAGCCCCGCCTCGGCGGGGCTGAAGCTGGCTGTCACGAGAAGAATCTCGTATCCGATACCAGCGACTAAAGCCGGTGGCTAACTGCGGCGCCCGCCGAGGGCGGGCGAAAAGGAGGCCGTGGCCTTTTCCTTTGTATGGTAGAGGGATAGACCGGACAGATCCACGGCGTGAACGTGCGACGGGAGAGGTTGAAAACGACGCGTGGCAGCGTGCCACGGAGACGCGGCCAAACCCCAAGCGCAAAAGTGTCTTGACGCACCGCGCAAAGAGATGGTATTATATCCCCATAATTGGGGGAAGCTTGCGCACAGGCCGCGCCGAATCGCAGGCCAAAGTTCTCATCAAGCAGGGGTTGAAAGCGTTTTGCAGGGGAATTGGTCGGGGTGATCGTACCTCCCAGGAAGCGTTAGCGTTCAAGGTCATGCCAAAGCATCCCTCTATCCGACTCCGCCAAAATGCAGGCTTTTTGGAAAGGGGGAAATCATGCCAGAAAGCTCAGATGTTCACGGGGAACGAAACTCTCACCTTCAGAAAAGTGATGCCATCCGGGAGACCATACTTGACATGTCGCTTGTCCTTATATCCGCAGGAACGAGGTGCCGGTCCGCGGGTATCAGAGTGGAACGAGACGGCGACTTCCCGCTTGAGCGAAGTCTCGGATTCAGCGAGAAGTTCGTCAAGCGTGAGCGAAGTCTCCTTCCGCCGGGCGTTGGAGCCGAACTTCACCCGGAGGAACGATTGGCTCGTCTGGAATGCCTTTGCGGGCGAGTTATCCGTGGTGAACTTGTCGGCTTCGAGGAGCTTTGCAGCCGTGGGGGCAGTTTCTGGTCGAACGATTTTTGCGATACGGAGGGAATCTCGCCCAGCGTGAGGGACCAGATGCGCCAAACCTGCCTCGAGGAAGGCTTCCAATCCATTGCGCTGGTGCCGTGCCACCCGAACCATCGGACTCTCGGTTTGCTGCACGTCGCCGATACGCGGCGGGGACTTCTGTCCGAGAGAATGGTGGCGGGCCTGGAAGAGACCGGTGGGCATTTTGCCAAACTTATCTCTCTGCTGCGCGAGTTGAAGAGCGCGCAGTCCCCGCTCCGCGAGGCAGAATCCAAACTATGTTCCATCCTGGTTGTGGACGACCAGGAGGAAGTGGCGAGCCTCCTCGGAGACATCCTGAAGGCGGAAAAACATCGTGCGACAATCGCACGTAGCGGCCGGGAGGCGCTTGAGATTTTGAGCCGCCAGAAAATTGATGTCGTCCTCACGGACTACAACATGCCGGGCATGTCCGGCACAGAGCTCGCAGGCGAAATCAGAAGGCGCTGGCGCCCCTATGCGCCGCCAGTCATCCTAATATCAGGCGCATATTCGGAGGAAGTGCTTTCCCGCGAAGAGCACTCGTCCGATGTGGCGGCGTTTCTTGCCAAGCCCTTCTCGGGAGAGAGCCTATTGGAGGCCATTCACACCGTCGTACTTCAACAGCAGCGGTGAGCACGGCGCAGCCAGACCTTTCCGGGCCGCCTTCCTCCAAGCGTTACGCCCTCGCTGCCGAAAACCGCATCACCGGCCCAGAACTGTCTCACCGTACCGCAAGCATATTGCCTGCGCAACCCCCGGAACGGACGCCGTCCCGACCGAGTAATACATGGTCAATATCGTGCCGCTGTCGAGCTGGACAGTGCTGGGATAACCGCAATCGGTGTTCTGCGAATCCCATGCGAGCATGAGCCGGCGCCCGTAATCCCAGGTCTTGCCATGGTCACGGCTCAGAACGCATCCGACGCCGTACGGACGCAACCGATTGCCGTACGTAACGAGGAGGGCGCCGGTCCTGAGTAGGCAGATGTCCGCGGGATGTTGTCCGCGCTTGGTGAGCGTTCGCGGCGGCGACCAGTGGTATCCGTCGTCCTTAGATTCTGTGACCGATAGGGCGCCCCTCTCCGTGCGAACGACGGCGAGGAGCCTCCCATCGGGAAGAAGTTGGAGCGATGCTTCATTATGCCCGGCGAGAATCATCGAGAAATCGCCCCAGGCGCCGCCATTGTCTTTCGACCGAATAATGCCTGAGAAATCTTTCCCCTGTCCGGCGAGCTTTTCCGGCCCGGTGTAGGATGGATTTCGACCGCCGTAAATCGCCATGAGCGCCGTGCCGTGCCGGTCGCGGATGATGCGACCGAAAGGCGAGCCGTTGATGATGGGTCCCGGAAAGAGCTTTTTCTTTTCAGACCAGGTCCTTCCGCCATCCCGCGAGGTCACGTAGAAAAGGTCGTAACTGCCCGCGGAAGTGTCCCACTTTCCCCGTTCGTCGTACGTGCTGGCTTCGGCATAACCGACGACGATCGTGCCGTCAGCCATCTGGCCGAGGGACGGATTGCGGTCATCCCATTTGCTATCCACGATGACAGTTGGCTTCGACCAGCTCATCCCGCCATCCTCGGACCGAATCCAATCCAGCCTCCCTTTCACGCCGATATGCGGCGCCCCGCCGCGTATGACGGCCCCGACGCAACCGCCCTTGAGCTTCACGATAACGGGGAAATAGCCCTCCCCCCGCACGGCGACAACTCTCTCGACCCCTTTGGCTTGCCGAACGCCGCTTTCGTCTCTCTGCTCCTGACCCCCGCCTCGCGTCTCAATCCAAAGCGACAGACACACCGTCGCCAAACCTATGCTCATCGCCTTAGTTCTCATAGTCGTTGTTCCTCCATGTCCAACGTTGTGGCGTGAAATTCGCTGACGCGCACTGTAAAACCGGCCCTTCGGCGATTAACTCCCTCTGACCTCAATACGCCCCGCCACGCGTAACTACTTTGTCTCAGCCAAAAATCTCGGCGCCTGCCGGACGATCTCGATAGCCCATTCCGCCGCCGCATACAGGCTCGCAACTGGAATGGATTCCCTTTCGGTATGGGGATTCTTGTATCCCATTCCGAGGATGACCGAGCGGATGCCTTTTTCGTTGAGGACATTTGCGTCGCTGCCGCCTCGCGATTTTAGAATCGAAGCCCTCCGCCCGACCCGCCTCGCTGCGGCGAGCGCCAACCGGACAATCGGGTCCTCCTTGGCAACTACGAAGGTTGTAAACTCGCGTGTGATTTCGACCTTCACCTTTCCGCCGAGGCTTTGGGCGTGCTTGACAAACTGCTCCTTCATGTGGGCGACCTGCCGGTCGAGCTTCTTCTCCGAAAAACTGCGCGCCTCCCCTTTGACAACGGTTTCCTGCGGCACGATGTTCGTCGCTCTCCCACCCTTGATGATGCCGATGTTGGCGGTGGTCTCCTCGTCTATTCTGCCAATCCTCATGGAGGTGATTGCCGCCGAGGCGATTGCGATAGAGTTTATTCCTTTCTCTGGCTCGACGCCGGCATGAGCTGCTTTTCCGCGAACAGTTGCCGTGATTCCTATCGCTGAGGGCGCCGCGGTCACGATGCTGCCGACGTAAGTATGGCTGTCAAGGACGAAGGCAAGTCTCCCGTCGAGCATCGAGAAATCGAGATTCTTCGACCCCAGAAGCCCCGGCTCCTCCGCGACCGAGAAGAGAAGTTCCACCGGGCAGCGAGGCGACGCTTTCCCGGAAAGTTCCCTTGCCAGCTCGCACATCACCGCCACGCCCGCCTTGTCGTCCGCGCCGAGAATCGTCCTCCCGTCCGTCTTTATCGTCTTCCCGTCGAAGACTATCCGGAGCTCACGATTCGGCACGACCGTGTCCAGATGCGAAACGAACGTCAGCGTTGGAAGCGACTCGTCCCCGCCCGGCACTCGCGCGAGCATGTTTCCGCACCTTCCCCCGAAACCCTGCCCGGCCCTATCCTTTTTGACGGAAAAGCCGCAATCCCGCATCACAGACGCAACATATTTTGAGATTTTCCCTTCCCGCCCCGATGGCGATTCTATCTTGAGGAGGTCCATAAAAGTGTTTAGGAGGCGTTTTCTGTTCATGGTGCAAATGTTCCTCTCGGGTTTGTCTCGGCAGGCCGCCGCTTTTTTCTGACATGCTGTTCTTGCAGCATCGTAGGAAAATATCCGGGGCCCCGTCAACACCATATCGCCCGACGTCGCGATGCCTCGGCAAGAAATCGGACATCTGGTTCCACCACGAAATGCTCGACCGCGCCCCTACTTCGCGGGAATGCCCGCCGCGTGCGCGTCGTGGCAATCCGTGCAGACTTTCGGAGGTGGTCGGTTTTTCGCGGGCAGCGAGCAGCCATGGCACCGATTGCAGAGGGAGACACTGTCCGCTCGACTGAAAACGCGGTCGGGCTTGACGTCGTTGTTCTCGTCGAGGATATGGCCTTCGCTGGCACCGTGGCAATCCACGCAGCCGATGCCCTCTGCGACGTGCCTTGAGCTTTTGCTTTCGATTTCGACGTCAACGTGGCATATCGAGCATCCGCTCATGGCGCCTGACGGAGCGGGATTTGCCTCGCGCGTTACATCCGCGCCCTCGTCTCCGCGAACGGGCAAGCAGGACACACCCGCGAGAAAAAGGATCAGAATAAGAAAAAACGGGGCAACATGCCGCACGCTTTCACGCATACCGCCATCCCCTATCGAGCCAGCCGAGGGGAATCTCCTCCACGGAGCCGAAGGAACTCTCCAGTTGCCTTCGCTCCTCCCGCGTCAGCGGATTCGACGACGCGCCGAAGTTCTCCTTGACGTGCGCGAGGGTGTGAACGCCGCAGATACAGCAATCCACGTACTTGTTCTCGATGACGTACGCGACCATCCGGCGGGGCAAGCCCTTGTCCTTTCCTTCGAGGTCCTTCTTCTTCAAAAGGGAACCGCGGGCGAAAGGCTTGATGGTGACGATGCCGAGGCCACATTTCTCCGCAGCGGGAAAAACGTCCTCCGCCCCGCGATGATACACGTTGTACGGCATGGAGCAGATATCGAACGCCTTCCCGTACTTCGCAATCGCCTCCACGTACTTCCCCCGGCTGAAGTGGCTGCCGAAGCCCGTGAACCGGCACTTCCCCTCCTTCTTCACCTTCTCCAGCGCCTCGATGCAGTACGACATGTCCCAGTAATCTTCCGTGGCCATGCCGGTCAAGAGAATATCGAAATAATCGGTCTGCCACATCTTCAGTCTTTCATCCACAAACTTGTAAACCTCCTCCTTGTCGGACGCTCGCCCTTTCATCTTGTGCACGAGGCGGGCGCAGACGATGACCTCTTTTCTTACGTTGAGCTTCTTGACAGCCTTGCCGGGAACAATGTGCTCGAGATGTGGCGTGACCGAGTCGAAGTAGTTCACCCCCATCTCCAAACCGGTGCGGACCATCTCCAGCGCTTCCTTCTCGGAGGCAACCCGCATCTTCTCTCCGTCGGGGACCTTCGCATAGGACCAACTATGCCCCCCAAACCCAATTTCCGAAACCATAAGCCCCGTCCGCCCCAGCTTCCGCCTCTTCACCTCCGCCAGCGCCTTGCCTTCAAACGCGCCTTCTCTGCCAATCGCAAACCCCGCCAGCACACCGCCCGCCATCCCCTTCCCAATCGTCTGCAGAAACCTCCTGCGGCTCACGCGCCCGGCCATGAAATCAGCGCCTCGCTTCGACATCATCTCCAAGCCCTCCCAAGATCCGCAGCTTTCTGCCCTTGGCAACCGCTTAAGCTTACAACGGCTAAGCGGATTCGGCAAGCGCCTGTAATTAGCGCAGAGTGCCGACCGACCCACGGGTCCCATCCCGAGCACGCACATCCGCCCTCGGAAAATGGCTTGATTTCGCCGTGTATACATGCGACACTAATTCAGAAGGAGGATCTGCGATGTCAGTGGGACGAGACGGGCCCATGCGGGCCTCCCCAACATGCCTTGCCCTCGCCTGCTGGGGACCTAGGAGCGGTTCAACTTAACGCCCTAATAGGGCACCGTCTTTGTTGGGAGTACGCCATGATAGACCTCGATAAGGTAACCGTGGAAATTCCCTGTCCACGGTGCCATTTTTGGAATGCCATTTTCTTTAAGCAGGTGAGACTTCGAGACGTCATCATCTGCAGAGGGTGCAAATGCAATATCCACCTAGATGACCGAATGAACGAGTGTAGAAAAGCGGTGCGCGACATCAAAGCCATCACCGAGGACTTCGCGAAGACCTGGGGGAACTTGAACATAAAAATGGGGGTGTAGCTCAGCGATGGACACCCAATACCTTCAAAGCCTCCGTTACAAATTGCAGAAGCGTGTTAGAAGGCTCAACTCCGTTCAGGGCCGACTATTTCATTTCGCGCTGAGGCAGTTCTGGGGGTTCTTGCAGGACCACGGAATACTGCTCGGCATCATCGAAGATCTGCAGCGGCGCCATGGGGCCGCGGAGAGCAAAGCTGAAGTCATCGTCGAAGACAGGCAAGCGCTGGCTTTTGACAGCGAATTAGAAAGTGTGGCCGTCTCATGCTTTCTTTTGAAAAGGTGCGTTGACTCCGATAATCAATCCATCGAGAGTAAGGTCGGAGTTGTGTATCCGTGCCGCGAGCCCTTAGATGCATTCAGAGACCTGTTCGTGGAACCGTTCTACGAATACCTGGACGAGCATATCGATGACCAGCGCGCGATTCTTGCGCTGCTGAGGAGGTACAAACAGAAGTGCGAGTGGTTCCAGCGCGAACGCCTCTACGGCGCATGGGAAGATGACACCAAGCACGGCGAGCGGAACCTTGCACTGCATCTATACGAATATCTGCATGAGCAAGGCCTTGATTTCGTCATCGAGCCCTCGTCGATCTCAGGCGAGGCAGATCTCGTCGGTGCGCAGAAGACCGACGACCCGCTCATCGCGGATGCCAAAATATTCAATCCCGACAGAGGGCACGGGAAAAACTACATTGCCAGAGGCTTCTGCCAGATTTACACTTACACGCGCGACTACAACGAGCCGTTCGGGTACCTCATTATCTACAACACGTCCGACCGGGACCTCAGGCTCACGCTCGCCAAGCAGGAGCAGTCGACGCCCTGCGTGGTTCACAATGGCAAGACCATATTCCTGCTCACCATCGACATTTGTCCCCACCAGGTTCCCGCATCTAAGCGGGGAGACCTGAAGACCGTAGAGATAACCGAAGACGACCTCGTGAAAGTCGTTCGCGATGGCGAGGAAAGCCCGGCAGGCTGATTGCCCGAAGGCTTCCATCAGCAGATCAAAAACACCTCAATCGCTTCCATGGATTCGGAGGAGTGGATATGAAAATCGTTCCTATGGATAAGGATTCTGTACTGGCGAGGTGCATTCATTGCGGGCCGTTCAGTCCCGCGAACATCGAGGAGATGCGTTCCAGCGAACCCGCTTTGTCAAAGGCGCAATTTGGCAGGAACAGGCAATTTCTCAAGCGGGTGATTGACGTGTACGGCTCGTGCGCTATGCTGGCCATGGACGGTGACCTCGTGGTCGCTCATGCCCGATTCTACCCCCAGGCAATCTGCGATCAGCAGCCGTTCTGCTGCCAGGACCCGACCTATCCCATCACGCAGGAGATGGTGGAGATGGACCTTCCCACCCTCCAGAATCGAGATGATCGGATTCTCCGGATTGATTGCTTTCTCGTGAACGCGGACTATCGCGGGCGGGGTATCAGCCACGCACTCATCGAAGCCATTCTCGACTGGGCGAAGGAACACGACTGGAAAGCTGTGAGAGCCTCCGCCACTCACGACAACTACTGGCTCTCCACCCAGATATGCCAGCCGATGCTCCGCACATACGCGAAACACGGCTTTCAGAAAGTTGATACTGCCGCCTCACCGGAAGTGAACGAGTACCTGACGAAGTTCCGAGATGGCGAACTCGGGGACGAGAAAAAGAAGGAGTTCGAGGAATTCTGCGCCGGACAGGATTTATCCGAGCTTGGGGTCGTCCACGAGGTTGAGAGGTGTTTGTGACAGTTCCTTCGAGCTGCGGCTGCATTCCCGTCGCGCGCGGGCTCCTGGTCACGCGCATGCGGGAAGCGTCGTTGAGTGTGGCTGTGTTTGACTGGCGGAGTATGTCTTCGACCTAGCCCGCGCGGGAATCTCGACCCCATCCCCATGTCGCCCTTCACGAAGAGGAGAAAACGCCGGGCTTTTCGAACCCGCCTTGAGGAGTCTTTAGAGTCGTGAGGCGCTTATGCCGCCCTTACAGGGCTCATCATCCTCCAACCGCGGCTTTTTCTTAGGGTGGTGTCCTGAGCTTTATTAAGTCTGCCCTTACAGGGCGACGGGAAAGCAAGTTTCAGCCCCGAAGGGGCGCAATATTCCAGCCCACGGCACCGCCCTGGGAATAGTGGGAATAGAATGTGATGAAGCGCAAAAGCCCTGAACGGACGTGACAAGTTCATCTCCAATATATGGTTGGTCCCAGGGCATGAGGGCCGACCTCCGTGCCACTGAAACGCAGCCACACCCGAAGAAGCGGTCGCGTTGACGCTCGGTACGTTAGTTGCTATAGTGACCACAGACGGTGGCAGCACAGCTTTCCTCTGTTAACATGCTATCCGAAACTACCTGCAAGAAAAGAACAAGGAGAATCCCATGATAAAGCTATACGATAAAAGCACCAATCGGTATCTCGGGACAATTAGCGACGAGGAATTGCAGTTCTTGATTGACAATCTCGAAGAGGAAAGTTTGACGGACGTGGATTATTACATCAATGAGACGATGCTCGAATCGTTGAAACAAAAGGGCATGACCGAAAACCTGGCCTCCCTGCTCGAAGCCGCCATGGGCGAGAGCAAGGAGGTAGAAATAAGGTACGAGCGAGTCACAGGCTGAGGTCCTCTATGCCGCTCCGATTTCGAGCACAGCGCGGGAGGACAAGATACAGCCACCCGCGCGCCGCACGCGATCTTCCGCCATCATCGGCAGCCATCCTCCTGACCAGCCGCTCGCCCCAATACGGCAAGTTTTTCCTTATACTCCTGTCCGGAAATTTCCCTTCTTTTCCCGCCCATCTTTCTGATGGGAAACGATTGACAACGCCGCCTGCGGCGCGGTAGTGGTGGTAAAGAAATAGAATCGTCCGGCTGCGAACTTTATTTCGGACGACCTGCTCTTTCTCAACGCCGACATTTCTTTTCACGCGAAGCTCCTTAACGGGGGGGCGCGGTGCCAGCCTTTGGCGTGGCTCCGGCTGTTATCATTTTCCTCATATCCTTTGCTTCTGAAACCGCTACTGGGAGGCGATGGTTGTGCCCACGCCGAGCTCGTCACCGCCGCTCGTTTCGCCTGAGAGCAGCCCCATTGCCGCCGCAGTAGAAGTTCTGTCAGCCGAAAAGGGCTCCTCAAGAGGAGAAATGGTCAAGGATACCCAAAGGCATCGCGAAAATCGGCAATAACCTCTTTTTAAGTAACTCAACTTCTTATTGTCCGAACAATATGTAACAAAAAATCGGAGGGTCTAAAAATGGGAAAAGCAATCATGAATTACATCTTTTGGGCTGTATGTCTGAGCTTGGCATTGGCTGTGGGCACCGCCAATGCGGACATCGAGGAAGGTCTGGTGGGGCGCTGGACGTTTGACGAGGGCGAGGGCACTACCGCTCAAGATAGCTCCGTCAGCAATAATCATGGCACCCTGAATGGTGATCCGCAGTGGGTGGATGGCAAGATAAAGGGCGCGCTGGAGTTTGACGGCGCCGATGACTACGTGGATATTCTCTACGCAACCGACCCCACAACCTATACGATCGCTGTATGGGTCAAGCCTGAAGTGACGAATTTGTTTAACATTGTGGCACGCACGAGCGATCAAGGGCCAACCACCCACTGGTCACATCAGTTAAGGGTCCTTGACTCTGGCGTGTTCGAGCATTACGTCTATGACGGCGCCGAGCGTAGAGTGGCGGGAACAACTACCGTTGAAGCTGATACGTGGTATTTCGTGGCGGGGGTTGCGACTAACAACGGGGAAATGCGGTTATACGTGAACGGTCAGGAGGAGGGCACGGCCACAACCTTTGGGACGATGTGGGTCGATGGCGATCGTTTCGTCGTTGGTTCTAACTCAGGCCACGCAATGGGGTGGTTTGAAGGGCTCATAGACGATCTGCGCATCTACGACCGGATCTTGAGCGACGAGGAGGTCGAGGAGTTGTACCGTTGGAGTGGCGGGGCGTACGCCGGGCCCGACCAGTGGGTCGAGGCCGGTGAGACCATTACCCTGGAGGGCTCCGGCCCCGCGGATGCCACCAGCTTTGCCTGGGAACAGGTCATTATTGCGGACGAGCCGGCTGTAACACTCGTCAATCCGGGCGACGCTACGTGCACCTTCGACTCCCCGGTCCGTGACATCGGTTACGCCCTGACTTTCCGCCTGACAGTGGAGTCCACGGAGACGGGCACAACTACCGACGAATGTCTGGTCATGGCGCGTGCTCCCAACGCCCCCAAGGTCGCCCCCGGCAACTTGCGAACGGTACGGACGGACAGTGGCTTCTGGCTCTACTGGGATCCCGTTTTCGACGCGGAGGCTTATGCGATAGAGATAGAATATCTGCCGGACGTCTGGATACCTGTCGCGCCCAACGTGATCCCCCCTGAATATCAAATCAAGGACCAGAATCCAGGGGCCATAGTTCCCGTGCGGGTCGTATCCAAGAACAGCCACGGGTCCGGCGCCGTGTCCGAGCCGGTGTCCATGACTATTATGCGGAATGTGGCGCTGCCGGCGCCAGCGGGAGATACGCCTCCCTCCGCGTGTTTTGACTACGATGGCAATCCTGTCACGGCGTTGAATGACGGCATCCTCGATTCCAGCACCGACAGCTACGGCACAGCAGCCGAGACCGAGGATTTCTGGGGCTATACCTGGGATGAACCGCTGTTCTTCGACGAGATAGCCTATTTCACGGCCGATGTCTTCTGGGATGGCGGCTGGTTCACTGACCTGACGGTTGAGTACACGGAGGACGGCGCCACTTGGGTCAAAGTTGCCAACGTGGAGATCAACCCTGCCTACGACTTCACGGATTCTTCGGAGGACCGCGACGGGTT